>Ga0182744_1000202_pt1 | contig 65762 bp, 34 predicted proteins | sample eDN3rd30CKraftMG_FD_128525 | JGI IMG/M metagenome (GOLD analysis project Ga0182744, IMG submission 128525) | Enriched Miracle-Growth compost microbial communities from Emeryville, California, USA - eDNA 3rd pass 30_C Kraft MG (version 2) (version 2) ... | reverse complement strand
CTGCAATGCAGGGCTTGGATGATACCGGAGGTCTAAATTATGAATTGGAGCAACTTCATTGGAACCGGGAAAAACATTGGTGGGTGCAAGCCGAAGCGATGGTTGGTTTTTTTAACGCTTACCAAATCACGAAAGAGCAGCAGTATTACGATAAGTTCGAGAAATGCTGGGAATTTACAAAAGCGTACATCATAGATGCTCCGAAAGGAGAATGGTTTTGGGGTATAAATAACGACTTATCCCTCCTATCTGGACAATACAAAGTAGGCTTTTGGAAATGTCCATATCACAATGGGCGAGCTTGCCTTGAGCTGATACAACGATTAAAATCTCTATAACATCCATGTCAAAAGCAGGGAAGCATCCTGACATCTTTCTATACGGATCCCATCCGACCGATATGTGACGCTTTTGTACTTAAAAAGGTTAAAAATGTATTACAAATTGGATAAAAGCTTACCTAAGTTTGGATCATCCAATAACCTCTAGAAGAAATGGTCGGTGCAAAAAATTGAGCTCAAATGTGCTACCCTTTTTTCTTGCTTTTATGGATACAACTAACTAATCAAATATAAAGATGAAAAAAAGAATTACACACTTTGCTATAGATTGGTTTAGGCAGGGTTTACTTATATTCCTTGTACTTTGCCACACGTTGGGCCATGCCCAAGACTACACGGTTTCCGGGAAAATTATAGACGAAACAGGCACCCCCTTACAAGGCGTCAATATTGCCATAAAAGGCACTAAAACAGGTACTTTAAGCAATAATGAGGGAAGCTTTTCCCTTCATGTTCCAAATGGAAAAATCCTACTTGTTTTTTCCTTTGTTGGGATGAAAAGCCAAGAAATCGATGTCAATGGGCGTCATACGATTCAGGTTACGATGGAAGAAGATGCGAACGGTTTGGATGAAGTAGTGGTTGTTGGATATGGTACACAGACCAGACGAGATATTACCGGTTCGATCGCTTCCATAAAGGAGAAAACATTAAGAGAGGTTCCTGTTACAAATGTTTCCCAAATGCTGGAAGGTAGAATCCCTGGTGCTTATGTAACTACGGGATCTAATAAACCCGGCACTACGCCAAGTATTACCATCAGAGGGAACAGATCTTTTAACGCGAGTAATGCTCCTTTGTACGTGGTTGACGGTATACCGGTAAGTGATGCTATTACCGATATAAATCCCAGTGACATCGTTTCCATTGAAGTGCTAAAGGACGCTTCGGCTACCGCAATTTACGGCTCAAGAGGAGCCAATGGAGTCATTTTGGTTACTACGGCTAGAGGTAAAACTGGTGAAACAAGCGTACAATACAGCGGCTACTATGGCATTACTGATGTTGTACGCAAAGCAGATATTTTTTCAGGTGAAGAATTTGTGCAGTATATGAGAGATGCAGCCGCAAACATGCCTACCCCTCTTACCGAGGATAGTCAGATTTTTAATAGTTCTCCCATAGAGCTTGAATCCATAGCACTTGGCCGCTACACAGATTGGCAGGACCTATTGATCAAAAAAGGGCATACCCAGAATCATGAATTAAGCGTACTAGGTGGAACAGAGAATACGAAATACAATTTTTCTTTAGGCTATTTCAACGACGAAGGTTATTTCGTTGGTCAGGATTATACCCGTTATACAGGCCGTGTAAACTTAGATCAAAATCTAGGCAAAAGAATAAAGATTGGGGCATCTATTCTCGCCTCTTATTCAGAAAATAACGGTGCAAGTTATAATCCCTATGGAGGTTCTCTGATCAACTCACCTTTGGGCATTCCGTATGACAGTGATGGAAAATTCGTCATCTATCCCATTGATGACTCAACGATGCCTAATCCTTTGGTAGGTAAAGAGAAAGATAAATTTATCAATCTGGAAAAAAGGATGCGGATACTGGGTAGTTTGTTTGCAGAGGCAGAAATCTTACCCGGTCTTAAATATAGATTGAACTTTGGTCCGGACCTTCGCAATGCCCGTGGTGGTAATTTTAATTCAACGACATTGCCTGTTGGTATTTTGCCAACAGCAAGTACCTCTGAGAACTTTTGGTTTTCTTATGCCCTTGATAACCAGTTGACCTATGATAAGAGCTTCCATAAACACAAACTTAACATTACAGCGCTCTATGGCATACAGGAAAGAAGGAATGAAAGCTCGAATATATCTGTAAAAGACCTACCGGTAGAAACGGTAACCTATCATAATTTAGGTTCTGCTGGAACCATTGTAGGGGTTGGCAGCGGTTATTCGAGATGGGATATACTTTCTTACATGGGAAGGATCAACTACGGTTTTGACAATCGTTTTTTAGTGACGCTGACCGGTAGAGCCGATGGATCGTCGAGGTTTGCTCCGGGCAACAAATGGAGCTTTTTCCCTACCGCAGCCGTTGCTTATAATGTTTCGGAAGAAAAGTTTTTGAAAAGTGTTTCCTATTTAAGTAATTTGAAATTAAGACTGAGTTATGGGTCGGTAGGCAATGAGGCCGTAAGCCCCTATGAAACATTGGCTCAGCTACGCCGTACGCCCTATGATTTTGATGGAACTCCAGCCTTTGGTTTTGCTCCTGGAAACGTTCCTAATAAAGACCTGAAATGGGAAACATCGACAACAGGCAATATAGGGATAGACTTTGGATTCCTGAACCAACGAATCAGCGGCTCAATAGACGCTTATCAAACCACAACAACCGATTTGTTATTGGGTTTTAACCTCCCTTATACCACCGGTTTCGATAATGTGACATCCAATATTGGATCTACGCGCAACAAAGGGATTGATTTCTCGTTGTCTTCGCAAAATATTGCATCAAAGAGTGGTTTCCAGTGGAGCACAGATATTACAGCGGCTTATAACAAAGGAGAAATCCTGGAGCTATCGCTAGGAAAAGTTGATGATATCGGAAATGCCCGTTTTATAGGCAAGCCCCTACATGTATATTATGACTATGAAAAAATAGGTATCTGGCAGACAGGTGAAGAAACCCAAGCGGCCCAGTATGGTACTAAAGTGGGCCAAATTAAAGTAAAAGACCAAGATGGCGATGGGAAAATTACAGGTGATGACAGAACAATTCTTGGTTCTCCTGATCCGACATTCACCTTCGGCTTTAACAACAATTTTTCGTACAAGGGTTTCGATCTGGCAGTATTTGTAGTAGGTGTACGGAACAAAATGGTGAGCAGCTCACTTTTTACCAATAACACCATCGCTCTTGGGGGCAGGTATAACCAGTTAGATGTAGACTATTGGACTCCTACCAACCCTACCAATGCTTATCCACAACCTCAAAGAGACCGGAATGTCAATTCGCTTCAGTATGTAAGTACATTGAAGTACTTTGATGGTTCATTTATCCGTATAAGGAACATTAATTTAGGATACACATTGCCAGACAATATCAGCTCCAAAATTGGTACACGATCAGTCAGGGTTTATTTTAATATTACTAATCCGTTTGTATTTTCTCCTTACGTGAGCAATCATGCGGGTATTGATCCTGAAATATTAGACAATCCAGCAACGGTAAATTACCAATTGGGACTAAATGTTAAATTTTAACTCAGATATTTATGAAAAAGATATATATAGCTATCCTTAGCAGCATGATACTTTTCTCTTCCTGCGAAAAATTATTAGAGGAAGATGTCAGAAATCAAATTTCCAATTTGTATTATAAAACTCCTGCAGGTGTGGAAGATGGGGTAAAAGCTTGTTATAGTTACCTAAGAAGTTGGTACGGCAACGCGCAGGAAACCGCATGGTTAACCAATTATGGAGATGAATATACCAATGGAGCGGCCGATCCGACAATCAATGGATACACCCCCAGTCTAAATCCGGCCAGTGCTTTTATCCGGGGCCCCTGGATCCAGATGTATGCGGCAATTAATGCCTGTAATGAAGTGCTTGAGGCTGCCGAACAAGTCAACATGGATGCCCAATTGAAAAATATCCGTATAGCAGAACTGAGGTTTTTAAGGGCCCATTATTTCTTCTTATTGGTACAAACTTATGGGCCTATTTCTATCCCGTTGACACCTACCAAAAGTGCTTCCAGCGAAGCAATACGCAGTCCGATTTCCGAAGTTTATACCGTGATCATAGACGATCTGAAATTCGCAGTGGCCAATCTACCTTTACCAGAGAACACCGATTATGGCCGGGCTACATCTTTGGCTGCCAAGCATGCATTGGCAAAAGTTTATCTGGCAAAAGCCGGTACCGCACTGAAGGAATCCACCGATTACGCCAATGCCGCAACTTTGGCAAAAGAGGTAATTGCATCAAATAAATACGAGCTATTGCCCGATTTTGCATCTATATTTCTGCATGGAAAAAACAACGAGGTTATATTCTCTTGCCAATACGATTCGGATCCTTTGGCTGGAGGTTCACAAGGTAACAAAGGGAATTATTCACATCTCTTTTTTGCCACGGCATACGACAAATTACCTGGTATGCAGCGTGATATCGCTAACGGCAGACCATACAACCATTTCAGGCCAACAAACTTTATGTTGGGATTGTACAATAAGCAATATGATGCTCGTTTTAATAAGTCTTTCAAAACCGTATGGTTTTGCAACAAACCAGGGAATTATACCATCAGTGGTAAAGTGGTCGACATGCAGTTAGGCGACACTGCTTTCGTTATAACGGATTATGAGCCTACACAGGCGCAAAGAAATGCTGCTAAATACACCATTGTTGCGCCTAGTGACCAACATAGTACCTTATTTCCACAATCTTCAAAGCATATAGATGCCATGAGGGCAGACGTCAATAATGTAAATGGTTCTAAAGACTTGATCATCTACCGATTAGGCGAAACCTACCTCATTGCTGCAGAGGCATTGATGATGGATGGAAAGCCCGGAGAAGCTGTATTCTATGTAAACGAACTAAGAAAGCGCGCTGCGATTGTTGATCCTGACCCTGCTGTAACAGCGTCTAATAGGCAAGCAATGGAAGTAAGTGCCGCGGATCTTGATATAGATTTCATTTTAGATGAAAGAGCGAGGGAACTCAACGCTGAATACATGAGGTGGTTTGATTTGGTGAGAACTGGTAAATTATTGGAAAGAGTAAAATTGTACAATGATCTCGCTGCACCGAATATTCAGCCTTATCACGTTTTGAGGCCTATCCCTCAAGCTCAGATTGACAGGGTGGTTGGAGGAGCTTCAACTTATCCGCAAAATCCGGGGTATAATTAAATCCGTTTAAAACAAGCATGCTGGTAATATACACTTCCTTTGCTAAATTTATCAACAATTAAATGGTGTTTAAATAATTAAGAATAAACATGGCTAAGCAGATTTTTGCAATCATACTTTTTGTACAGTTTACGTTTATCGGTGCTACGCAGGTTTTTGGCCAACGTAAAAGTACCCAAAATGTATTATCCAAAGATATTGCAAGCATCACAGGCCGTCTTATTGAAGATTATTTAGCCGAGGAAGTTGATTATTCCAGAGTCAAAGAGGTAATCGCATCTTTAAAAAGCGATGGTAGCTGGCCGCACATTGATTACACTACCGTTGGCAATCATTTCCCTGCCGGAACACACTTGAAAAATTTGAAGCTCATGGCCCTAGCCTTTGCTAAACAGGGTACAGATTTTTATCACAATGAACAACTAAAACAACAGATACTGCTGGCCTACCAATTTTATTTCGACAAAAAACCGACCTCATTAAACTGGTGGTATAATGAAATAGGTGGGCCACAAGATTATATGGCTGGTTTAATATTGATCAAGGATCGAGTTGCAAATGAAGACCTGATGCATTATGCTTCCTATCTAAAGGATCTCACAGATAATCCCGGCCATCAAGGGATGAACAGAATATGGGTTTCGGCTATTACCATTACCAAAGGATGTTTAGAAAACAATGAGTTATTGATCAAAAAAGGGTTCCAAAGTGTGGCTTCAACACTGGTTATAACAAACGAACAAAACATAGAGGGGATCAATATAGATAACAGTTTTCATCAGCATCGTGCCCAGTTATACTCGGGAGGATATGGGATGGGTTTCGCGGAAAGTACCGCAACGTTAATAGCTCTTTCTGCAAACACGTCTTTCAACGAAGCTTTCTCTACAGAGAAGAAAAAGCTATTCTCCGATATGCTGCTATATGGCCACCAGCTTTTTAGTTATCGTGGAGCAGTAGATTTTGGTACGATTGGGAGAAATATTTCTCGCCCAAACGCCATTGCCCCCATCAGTTTGGTTACATTAGATAAAATGGCAGTCATCGACCCCCAACGGGCGCCGGCATTTCGAGATTGGAAAGATCATCTACAAGGCGCAAGTTTTCCGAAAGCTTTTATCGGTAACAAGTATTTCTGGAAATCCGATATGATGGTACAACATGGTGCAGATTATTACCTATCTGCCAAAGTAATTTCTACCCGTACCACCGGAACAGAGATGTTGAATGGCGAGAACTTAAAAGGATATAACCTGCCATTAGGAGCTACCAATATCATGAAGACCGGAGCGGAATACAAGAACATTTTTCCTATATGGGACTGGACACGCATTCCGGGAACTACTGCGGTCATGAACCAATCGGCAACGATATTACCTTGGTATCTATTTGGATCAAACGAATTTGCAGGTGGAGTAAGTGATGGAGCTGTTGGAGCAATCGCTTATGAACATCGTTACAATGGCGTACAAGCAAAAAAGGCTTATTTTTTTGTAGATGGGGCCATGCTTTGCCTAGGTGCGGGTATCCACGCTATTCGAACACAACAAGTGATTACCTCGGTCAATCAGTGTTATTCAAAAGGCGACATTATGGTTGGTGGAAAGCATGATCCTGATGGCATGAAATTTACTGACAGTCTGCGCACCTTCAAAAACAGGGAACTGCAGTGGTTTTACCATGATGGTATAGGATATATCTTTCCACAAGGTGGTCATATCACTTTAAAAAATGTGTCTCAGCAAGGTTCTTGGAAATCTATTAACAATAGCGAAAGTCAAGATATAATTAGCCAACCGGTTTTTAGCCTATGGCTCAATCATGGCACAGCTCCAAAAGAAGAACGCTATTGTTACATCGTGCGTCCGGAAAGCTCTTTAACTCGTTTTTTGAGTAAAATTTCAACAAGTAGTTTTGTCGTTATCAGAAATGATCCGAATGTGCAAGCTGTCAACTATCAACACACCTATTTCATTATTTTTTATAAGCCTGGGCAAGTGACTTTAGCAGATGGACTGCAAATAGCTACAGATGCTCCCATGGTATTGATGGCAAAGGAACAACATGATGGTTTCCAAATCTCTGTAGCAGACCCTACCCACCAACAGGCTGCGGCAAACATCTTTATCAATCAAGGCCCCTCTAATACCGCCGTTATTGAAAAAAGGAATGCAACAAAAATAAATTTTAAATTCCCACAAGGTGATTATGCAGGTAGTACAATAAGCCAATTCTATAAAAAATAAGAATAATAAAAGCCAAAGAGATAAAGCCGATGTATATAAAAAAAAGAAAAATGATCATCAAAAGCATGTTAGGTGGAATGATAGGCTGCCTTTTATGCGTCACTGCTACTGCTGCAAACAAAATAAATCGCGATTCTGTACTGAAAGTAATGAACCAAGTCGCAGCATGGCAAATGAACGAATGGAAAGAAGGCCGGATTATTAAACTCCCGAAAACGGAATGGGAAAACGGAGCGATGTATACAGGCTTTATCGCGTTAAAACAGTTAGATAAGCAACCTATTTATGATCAGTTTTTGTACAACATAGGAGAAGAACTCAACTGGAATACGGGAAAAAACAGACTATTTGCTGATGATTATGTCATTGCCCAGATGTATACGGCCATGTACATGGAACACAAAGAACCTAAAATGATTGCCAAATGGCAAGCATTGGCCGATACCATCGTAAATAGGCCGTTTAATGAATCGCTCGAAGTTGTTCCAAACATCAATCACAGAGAATGGGCATGGTGCGATGCCTTATTCATGGGGCCTCCGGGGATGGCTATGCTTTCGAAAGCGACCGGCGATATGAAATACTTAAAGAAAGCGGATTCGCTGTGGTGGAAAACATCCAATTACCTATATGATAAAAAGGAAAAGCTATATTATCGCGATAGCCGATTCTTTACTAAAAAGGAAGCCAATGGTAAAAAGGTCTTCTGGTCTAGAGGCAACGGTTGGGTGTTGGCAGGCTTAGCCCGAATGATGGATAATATGCCCAATGATTTTGAAAATAGAAGCAAATATCAAAAGCAATTTAAAGAGATGGCAAAAAAAATTGCATCCATCCAACAGCCTGATGGAAGCTGGCACGCTTCTTTATATGACCCCATTACATTTAATCTGAAGGAATCTAGCGGCACTGCATTTTTTTGCTATGGAATAGCATGGGGCATCAATCAGGGTCTATTGTCTAAGGAAAAATATCTCCCTATTGTAGAAAAAGCATGGGGAGCGCTCATTTCTTCTGTTCATGCTAATGGAAAACTGGGTTATGTACAGCCGATTGGTGATAAGCCGGTGAAAGTTGGTAGTGAAAGTACAGATGTCTATGGTGTAGGCGCGTTCCTTCTTGCCGGAGCTGAACTCTACAAACTTTATAAATAATACACCTATTAACGTATTCATTTCTTCATTCATAAAAACGGTTACCGTGTTCAATAAAAATAGCCATGTATTTCTAGTCAAAAGGTGGATCATAATGGCCATGGTCTTCCTAGGGGTTATCGATAGTCAAACCGCTCAGGCGCAGCTCAAGCCAGCACCCATCCTATATCCAACGGTTTCCTTAGATGCAGAATGGATCGCATATCCCGGGGTTAACCTGAAAGAGTATGGTGTATACCATCTTAGAAAAACATTTGAATTAGCAGAAAAACCCACACACTTTGTCGTACATCTGACTGGCGACCAACGATATCGATTATACGTAAATGGCACGCCTGTCGTGTTAGGGCCTGCTCGGGGTGATCTCAGAAATTGGTATTACGAAACCATCGACATTGCCAACTATTTGCAAGCGGGAAAAAATGTACTGGCCGTACTATTATGGCATATGGGGCAAGGAGCTCCCGCAGCACAGGTGAGCTTTCAAACGGGTTTTATACTGCAAGGTAACGGAGATCAAGAGCGGATAGTCAATACCGATAAAAGTTGGAAAATCATCCGGAATGAGGGTTATTTTCCCGAACCATTCCCCCCTTCCAGATTAGCTTCTTATATAGTTGGAAGCTGTGATAGTGTGGTTTTTAAAAACTATCCATTTGGATGGGAAAACCTGAGTTATGATGACAGTGGTTGGTCTGTGCCCATTCTAGAACCGAAGCCAAGATATTTCAACATGAAACGTACCCTCATCCCCAGAACGATTCCCCTCATGGAGGAGAAGTTGGAACCGATCGAAGGAATTGTGCGGGTGCTGAACCTAGATGAAGAAAAGACCATAAAGAATTTCCGTAAAAATGGCTCTATCACCATTCCTGCTCATACGAGTGCCTCCATTTTGTTTGATATCAAGACACTCACCACAGCGTACCCAGAAATTATCTTTAGCCATGGAAAAAATGCAAAAGTGCAGATTACGTATGCTGAATCTTTGTTCGATGAAAACAATCTGAAGGGAAACCGTAATCAGGTTGAAGGGAAACATATCAAAGGGTATTATGATGTATTCCTTGCTGATGGTGGCGAGCATCACTTGTTCAGGCCGTTGTGGATGCGTACCTTTCGTTATATCCAATTCGATATCGTCACCCAAGAAGCACCCCTCACCTTAGACAAATTACAATCTACGTTTACGGCTTATCCATTTAAAGAAAATGGGCACTTTAGCTCCAATGATAAAAGTCTGAGCGATATTTGGAATGTGAGTTGGCGTACCGCCCGTTTGTGCGCAAACGAGACGTATATGGACTGCCCATATTACGAGCAGCTACAATATGTGGGCGACACCCGGATACAAGCGCTGATATCCTTGTATGTTTCTGGTGATGATCGTTTGATGCGCAATGCCATTGAACAGTTCCATCAATCCAGAATTCCAGATGGCCTTACTAGAGATGCTTACCCTGCGGGGGAGGGAAAGTTTATTCCGCCATTTTCACTTTTCTGGATTTCCATGCTTCATGATTATTCTTGGTACAGGAATGACCAAGCATTTTTGGATAAATACGTTATCCCAATGGAGTCTATCTTAAAATGGTTCGAATATCGTCTGAATCCTTCAACCGGATTATTAGGAAAAACGGGCTATTGGAATTTTGTAGATTGGACATTTTCACCCAAAGGCATTCCTGCTGGTGGAATTGATGGCAACTCCGCCATTTTATCCTTGCATTATGCATATACCTTAGAACAAGCCGCAACGATTTTTACCCAGGTTGAACAACCCCAAAAGGCCGATTATTATACCAAGCTTTCGAAAAAAATCAAAGAAGCTGTCTTCAAAAGTTGTTACGACACCCATAGGAAATTGCTAGCAGATTCGCCCGACAAAAAGGTCTTTAGCCAACATGCAAATATTTGGGGAATTCTTACTGATTGTATTCCTCAAGCGGAGCAAAAAGAGGTAATGAGCAAAATCATGAACGATGAAACCCTGATATCCAGCACCTTGTATTTTCGGTTTTATTATACAGCTGCCTTAAAAAAGGCAGGGATGGGAAATCTGTACCTTGCTAGCTTGGCGCCATGGAAGAAAATGTTGTCGTTAGGTCTAAGCACATTTCCTGAGACGTTATCGCCAACAGTCCGCTCGGATTGCCATGCCTGGAGCGCCAGCCCTTGCTATGACTTTTTAGCAACAGTTTGTGGTATAGAGCCCGAATCACCGGGATTTACTTCCGTACGAATACAACCCAATCTGGGAGATTTGAAAGAAGTTTCCGGTCAAATACCTCATCCTTTAGGCCCCATTAAAGTAAGTTACCACCAAACAAAAGATGGATTGTATACTGCAAAGATCGAGCTCCCTACCCATATGAAAGGGCATTTCATCACTCAAGGGAAAAAGGTCGCCTTAAAGGGAGGTGAACAAACAATCGTCTTTCAGCAAAATGAATCTCATTGACAATGAAAGATGAATTACAGCTCCTCCACCTGATAATCGTCCATTAAACCATAATCATACAAATCATACGCATTGCCCGCAGGATATTGTTTTACACCCCGCCAATGCCAAGGTGATACCATACCCGGTTTGGGTTTATTATGATGCGGACCGAGTGTATTTTTCAAACTACCTACGATAATCACTTCAATGGTGTTCTTACCCGTCTGTAAATGACTATCCAGTAAACATTGGTAGGGCGGATAACTGATGTCTTTTATTACCTGCCCATTCACTTTGACTATGGCCGCTGTGCCCTTCCAGTCGCCCAGTTTCAATCGGTATTTTTTTCCTTTGGTTACCGTAATTTGTTTGCGATAACTCACCTGTTGACCATACATGGGCTTACCCATTGTTTTCCAGCTACCTAGTTTCAAAGCTGATGCCGGAATGATTGTCCATCCTTTATCGGCCGATAGCAAGTCGAAATTTCCTAAGATGTAAACCGGCTCTACCTCGGCATGTACACGCATGCGTTTGGCAACCAATGTCAATTTATTTGTGCCAACAATGGCCTTTTTCGCATCAAAAACAGCAAAATCTTTATCTAAATACCACTTGCCCGGTATTGGATTGATTTTTTGGCCATTTAAAGAAATATCCCATAACCATGGGCGTTCCACAACAGCTTGGAGCGTCTGCTGATCTACTCCAGCTTTGATCGTAAAGTAATAATCAACCTGGAACCCTTCCTTGGTGCTAAAGGTGTCCCGCCGGATGGTATGATCTTTAAATTGAACCGATGTGTTCCATGGATTGCCATCTGCAAAACCAAAATGTTTATAAATGGTATCCGATGCATGAAACACCTGTTGATCACGGATTAACGTATCGCCAATATGCACATCACAAAAATCAAGAGTCAGTACATTGGATGATAAAAATTTGACCTGTGTAGGAGCAGAAACCGGTCGACCAGCAACCTTCGTATCTTCCAGTTGCTGAGGCACATGCTCATCTTTTTGGTTGCTGATAAAAAAGAGTTGACTACCCGCCGGAAATAGCTGGTATGTAAATGTGGTAAATGCTCCTTTCGAAGCGGATGGATAACGGAATATTTCACCGGTCATCAAATCCATTCGATAAATATACTTACCTTGCGTTTGTATCTCGCCTTTCGACTCCTGTTCCAAGCTCGAATTGACTAAAAACAATAGTTCTCCATCTGAAAACACCCGCCGCTGATGATATAAATCACCCAACGTATCTTGCTGCGTAATCCGTAGGTTTTCAGTTGTCCATTTATCCCAGGGCAAATCGCTCATGGGTATCCGGTGCGCTTGGATCCCTTTTAATGATTCCGACTGTTCGGCGCCATCCAAGTACTTGATATCTTCTAAAACGACAAGCTTACCCCCTTGCTTCACAAACTCATTGAGCAACATAGCCGTTGTATGATCTAAATTTTCCATACCCGGCGGAATAATCACTGTTGAATAGGCCCGTTGACCAATAATGAAATGCATGTTCTTAACTTCTCCATGGTCTTTGATGATATTTTCCGATCCCAGATCATATTCCACTTGTTCTTTTTCCAATCGGGTGATGAACGATTGAAAAGCTTGACCTATTTCCTGTCTTCTGGGCAGGGCATTTTGATAGGTAGAATACATCCAAGCGGAAGTAGTAGGCTCTAAAATCAGGATATCATTTACTTGCTCACCGCTGGATAAGGCCAGCGACAACCGCGCAAAGTACTGGTTCAGGTCTTTATAATAAGGCCACCACGGACTATGATAGGAAAAAGATTGCGGATAATCGTATTTACGTGCGCCTACCATGGTCATATACGACAGGTGTTGATTGAGTGTATTGACCCCTAGGACAAATTCCCAGTCGCCCAATCGTTTCATATCTTCAAAACGCAATTCCCAACCGCCACCGCCATACGTTTCGGACAGGGTACGCTTTTTCCCTAATTGATTGGCTACACTGGCCAATTCTTTCACCGAGCGGATATTACCGAATTGTGCATTCGGACTTTTTTCATCGAACTGATTGAATAGCATATCGATTGCTGGCCGTTGATGCCAGGCATACATAGCCATATTATCGCCTCCATGGTTGGGGTTGGGCCAACCATGCTCCCAATAATGTCCTGTCCATTCCAGTCCTTTCGCTTCGGTATACGCATGCCATGGTTTCGACCATCGATCGATAAACAATTGCAAAAGCACTTGGTAATAATTATGCCTCACCCTGCGCCAATCGCCCACCTGCTCATACAGTGAGGGCAAATGTGGTCGTAAGTCGTAGCCCCATGTCTTTTGGAAAGCAGTAAATAGATCGGGTGTCCAACGGATATTGTTCTCCCCCTGTACCTCGATATTAGGCTCGTCGGTAAAAACACCGGGCACCGTCTTGCCAAATTCATTACCAAAGGTTTTTTCATAACCTGCCATGGTTATATCGATAAATTTCTCCGTTACCCCTTTGGCCATCAAATCTACATAAGAGAAACCACCATACCAAGGTGATTTACGGTACTCATCTTTTCTGAAAATATAGTAATCCCCTTTTTCTGTTGGGCTATCCTGAAGATCAATCACGTCAAAACCAGCTGTTGTTTTTTTCAATGCCAAGAAAATAGTAGAATCGCCCATAGGCAGGGTTGCTGCCTTTTCCAAATGCAGCATCTGCCCTTGGTTATAGGAACTCGGCATTTCTTCGGGCACATGCCCGCCTGCAAAACCGCTTGGATAAGAGTTTTCATCGTAAATCCAAACATCCAACCCTAAGGCTTCTCCTTTTTCAACGGTATATTGGTACAGATCAAACCATTGTTTAGACAAATAAGGGGTGATCAAACCCGGCCGCGGATGTACAAAAACACCTCCAAAAGCATTGGCTTTGAATTCCAGCAGCATGGTATCGATTTTACCTTTGGTTATAGCTGCATTCCAGACCCAAAGTGGAGCACTTCCATAAGCCTTGTCGGGATGTGGGAAGTTGTTTAATAAGCTATTAAAGTCGGCTACATGTGCTGTCTTTTTGACTTGTGCTTTTGCTTGAACGGTTAATAACAGCAAGCATCCTAAAATATATTGCAAGTTTCTTAACATCACGAGTAAAGTTTATGTCTATTCATTTTTTAAAATTGGAAGTTAACCTATATGGTTATCAAGTGCAGGTATTCGTCATGTCGAACGAAGCTATTCGTCATTTCGACCTACACTGCGTCATTTCGACTGGAACGAAGTAAAGTGGAGAAATCTCCTCTTAGTAACGAGATGTCTCGACTAAGCTCGACATGACGCGCCCTTTATCCCAAAGTCATTCATTCTTTAGTGTTATTTCATATGTTCCCGATTTCACTTGTAACTTTGTTTTATTGCCCTGTGTGCCAGCAACGGTTATGTACTGGTTTCCCTTCAAGGGTTTGCCGTCTACCTGAATAGCGGCTGCATCTGTTACAGGCAAAAGTAACAACGCATCCGTATTGGCAGGGATCTGAACGACTAAGCGTGTGTGCTGTTTTTCTTTTTGCCAATGTACAACGATGGTACCGTTGATGGATTCATAACTGGCTTGCACGTCATCTAACCCCTTCACCATTTCGGGCTCCAATAAAATATGTTTAAAACCAAAATCATTTTGTTGCTGTCTGATTCCGCCTAGTCCGCTGTACAACCATTCCATCAAATGCCCGAGCATCATGTGATTATTGGAGACGTATTTCAATGCCGGCCACGATTCTGTTAAAGCAGTGGCACCGTGCTTCAGTTGATAACCATAGCCCGGTACATCATCCCGGTTGTTCATCTCATAAATCAACTGCGAATCTCCGGCCTCTTCCAAGGCACGCAATAGGTAACGATATCCGACATCACCTGCGGTCAAAGCCAAATGACCTGCCTTAATCGAATCAATTAGGTTCTGCTCTACCGTTTTACGATTTGTAGCGTCTACGATTCCCATGTAGAGCGGCATCGCATAAGATGTCTGGCTTCCAGTAGCATAAACGCCTGTTTGACTTTGATAAAATTTTCCGTTAAAAGCCTGTTTAATCGTTGTAGCCTTTTCTTTAAATCGATTAGCGTCATCTGTTTGGCCAAGTGCTGTTGCAATTTGGCTCATTAGATCGGCATCATAATAATAGGTGGCCGTTGCCGTGAGTGCAATGGGTGTGAGTTGCGATACACCGGGATTCTTTGGCCCCAGATCGAACCAATCGCCCAAACCGTGCGATAAGATGTGGTTGGATGCCTTCGTTTCTAAATACGCAAAATAACGTTTCATCATGGGGTATGCCTTTTCCAATACACTTTGATCGCCATACCACTGATAGAGGTACCAGGGAATGATGATACTGGCACTTCCCCATTCGGGCGAATCGCGAAAGCCTCCTTCAAAAGGCACATATTCGGGCACAATATCAGGCACCAAGCCATTGGGTAGCTGCCCCTCGATCATATCGTCAATTACTTTGTTATATAGATTATAGATATCAAAATTATATTTTAGGGAAGAGCCAATGAGGTGCGTTTGTTCGAGCCAACCTAGTTTTTCCCGATGGGGGCAATCGGTTGCTACACTAGCCAGATTACTTTTTATACCCCAATTGATCAGCTCATTAATTTGATTAAAGAGGGGATTGGAACTGCGGAAAGAACCTACCTGGGGCGAACTGTTACGGGTATGCTGCATGGTTAATTGCAAGGTATTCAGGAGGTGTTTTGAATCAGCAGCCTTCACGTCTACTAAAGCATAGCGAAAACCATAATAAGTAAACCGAGGCGCCCAAACTTCCTCATCGCCGCCCTTTAAGGTATACTCAAAATAATACGGTGCACCTGAAGCCTTTTGATATGGTAAACCATCATCGTCCAGCACTTCGGCTGGCGTTATTTTGATTTGATCACCTTTATTACCTTTCACCTTTAGTTGAATAATTCCCGAAGCATTTTGGCCAAAATCAACTAGAAACTGATGGTTGTTTATTGGTTTCTTCTCCTTTACCTCAAACTCCTGCATCACTTTTAAGGAGTAATCCCGCTGCGCGAACATGTGGCCACCCGGGCCTGCTACCGGTATGACCTTTTTCCATGATGCATCGTCAAAACCGATGTTATCCCAACCAACTTGTTCTTGTGTGGCGTCATAATCTTCTCCACCATAGATGGTACTGAAGGTAATGGGCGAAGGGCTCGTTTTCCAACTCTCATCGGTATGGACTTCTTGTGTTGTTCCATCTTCATAGGTAATCAGGAGCTTTGCCCGAAGCATGGGGAAACCTTCGGCACGTACCATCTTGCGATAGCGTTCTCGGTTGATATACATAAAGCCTGTACCCACCATAGCACCGATTACATTTTTACCCTGCTGAAGTTGTGTGCTTACATCATACGTATTGTAGAGGCATCGTTTCTCATAATTCGTCCACCCAGGTGCCAGAAAATCATCCCCTACTTTCTTCCCATTCACCCGCGCCTCATATTGTCCCAAACCACTGATAAACAAGAAGGCTTGATGAATTTTTCCTTTGATTTCGAAGGGCTTTCGAAATTGCGGGATGATGGCTCTGTTAACGCCTCTTTTACCTAAGTTATCTCCACTTCCATGTACACCGGGCATAATCATCTGGTCAGCCGGGAGCTCCTCATAAGCAATCCACGCGGCCTGATCCCATGCTTTCGGGTTAAAGAGACCAGTAACAAAAGATGAAGGTTCACTCCAAGTAGACGCTTCGCCATTTGCCGACCAGATTTTTACACGCCAAAAATAGGTATGGGCTGCTTCCAAGGCTTTGCCTTTATAGGTAATAAATTGTTGATCATGACTCTCTACCTTTTTAGAATCCCAAAAATCAGCCTTATTTGCCTGTAGCTTTTCCCGGCTGGAAGCTACCTGAATTTGCCAAGCCGATTGCACATAGCCCTGTTGATCTGTCTGGATATTCCAACCAAAACGGGGTTCCGGTGTGTCAACGCCCAAAGGTTCGGTTTTTTGCTCTACCGTTAACTTTTGCGGCTTGCTCTTGGCAAAAATAGGGGCTGCTAAGGCGATGCAGATGATAATGGATACGACTCGTTTCATTTGATCTATAAAAAGGTTTTGAGCTAAATATACAGTTAATTGTATAACCCATCCATCCTGTACTGTCATGCAGTTCTATCAGGATGTGGTCACACATTAATTGGAAATAATATGCTAGCTTTACTTTATTATAAAACCTTTATGGTTCAAAAATCTCGTTTCTCGCAAGAGATGTAAATGTAGATTTTGATACTTAGTATATATTTTTTGACCGCTGAATGATGCATACGTTCCAAAAATATCTTGCTGTGAATGCAATTGACCAGAAATGGGGATTATACGTACTAAATGCTGGGTTTGGGGCCATTAAGCAACCATTACATTACCCATCTACCCAACACCCTTCTAGCTATTATTTTGACTGGAAAAAAGGTCGGGTTTTAAGCGAATATCAGCTGATATATATTACTGCTGGTGGTGGTTTTTTCGAGTCTGAACGTTGTGGCTCTATGGAGGTAAAAGAGGGATCCGTTATTTTTCTTTTTCCCAACGAATGGCATCGGTATAAACCGAGTGAAATGACTGGCTGGAACGAATACTGGGTAGGTTTCAATGGTCCGGTTGCCGATCAATTGGTTCAAAATGATTTTTTTAATCCGACCCAGCCGATTATGGAAATGGGTCATCAGGATGATATTATTGATCTATATGTCAATATTGCCGATCGTATCCAAGAAGCACTACCGGGTTTTCAGCAAATTATATCCGGACAAACGCTCCACCTCCTAGGTAAAATATATGCATTATCGAAAGGCTTGTCTACTCCACCGACACCAGACGCCTCAGAAGCGATGGTTAACAAGGCGAAGCTCTTGCTTAAGGAGCAGGTGGAACAGGCCATTTCTGTCGAGCAGATCGCAGCGCAACTAAACGTGAGCTATTCGCAGTTCAGAAAACTATTTAAAAAATATACGGGTATATCTCCCGGTCAATATTTCATCCAGCTGAAAATGGAAAAAGCCAAGTATTATTTAGGCCGCTCAGACCGATTGATTAAAGACATTGCGTATGAGCTAGGATTTGATTCGTGCTTTTATTTTTCCAAATTGTTTAAAGAAAAAACGGGCTTGTCGCCCGAATTATACCGTAAAAGAAAGTTGTAAGTTATCAGTTGTAAGTTATACGTCTTAACACGTAAAACTTATAACTTTACTTACTGTAAATTGTATGAAAGAAACCAGTTTTGTGGATCCATTAATCGTGTTTTGATGGTCTGTTGCATACCCCCTGCATATTTAGCACTTACACGATTGGCTACAATAGCTGGATCGTTCCAACGTTTGGCTATTCGAAGCATGGCAAAATAGGAACGAGCTTCGCCCGCACTTTCCATACAAGTTTCTTCCACAATCAACTCATCAAAAGCTTTTTTATAGGCTTCGATTTTCTCTGGTGTATCTAATTCATTGGAAGACATTCCCTCTGGATAAACTGCACTTAAGCTCACACGTCGTCTAATTCCCCAATTTTTCTTAATAGCGGCATTCCACACTTCATTATTTAACGGATATTGAAGATCATTCCCATGTCTAGAAAGGTATAGTTCTACCCCGTCGTTCAAAAAGGCCGCCGCCTCATCAAACAACCCCAATTGATTAAGGGCTTCAATCAAAAAGAAATGTACATCCGCATCGCGGTATAAAACAATGTGTACGTCATTCTTATAGATTTCGGAGGTGCTCTCACGGTCACGGGAAAATTTTCGAATCACCCAATCGCCATTCTGCAACATGAAGGTGTAATTTTCTCCCCGGTATTTGTCGCCAATGGTATTGCCATCCAATTGAATTTGCTTCCGAAATCGATCCATCGCTACTTCACTGGGCTTCAGATAATAAACGGATGGTGCCGTATTGGAGAAGTAGGAGATCAATCGATTGGTTTGATTGCGTTGAAAATCAAAAGGTACGATATTAATCAATCCGCGTGTTTTGGTAATCGGATCACGGGTAAAAAACTGTATCCATTCGCCGTTATAGTCATCATTCCCAATTTTGTATCGTCCTCCCCCATTGTCATATATAAACGGCATGCCTATTTCAACAACCTTGCTATAATTACCGCTCCATAAATAAAGCTCCATCAGTAATGGATCTGGCGATGGGCAGATCATGTTCCATACCAAATCTTGTTGGGAAGTGCTCACACCAGGAAACAAGACATCACCCCAGGCCAACACTTGCTTACCATTGACCCCGCCTATCCCTACTTCCATTAGCTGAATCAATTGTTGTATCAGTTCATCCAGTCCGAGTACAGGCATATCTTTCAGATGATCGAGTGTCACATTGGGTGTATCAAAATAAGCTGCCTGACCATAGAGTTTACCCAACATCAGGTAGCTCCAAACCTTAAAACGAATGGCACCACTTAACAAAGGTCCAAAATAGGCTTCATCTACCGCCTTCGGATTTTCTTTGCGATATGCCATGAGCTTCTGAATGTAATTATTTGCATTCACAATCACCTCATAATATCCACGTGGATCAGCATAGGCATTTCCTTCTAGCTCCTTGTGGTTATAGATATCCCACAGTGCCTGCGGCGCTTTAGCCGTCGGTTCCAATAGATCCCCCCTTAATTCGGACAAAAAGATGGCTTGATCAGAAACAGCTTGTACCTTCGCCGCAATCCCCATGTATCCCGAATACAATTCATTGGCATTACCCATGTAATCTTCGTCCAATAATACGTCGTCGGCATCGACCTCAAAATAGCTCGAACATTGTGAAAAGCAAAGCGTTGCAGCAAGCGATAACGTTAATATGATATATTTACGATTCATCAGCATAATCTTAAAAGGTTAAATTAACACCCATTTTAAATGTACGTGGCAAAGCCACATTTCCATAATCGAAACCGGTTCGACTACGGTCATAACTATAGGCGGTTACCGGATCCAGTCCCAAGTATTTGGTTAAAGTAAAGAGATTTTCGCCGGCTAGATAGAGCTCGGCTCCTTCCAATACCCGCAAGCTGCTTGTCCCAAATCGGTAGGTGAACACCAGATTACTTAAACGGAAAAAAGAAGCATCTTCTATCCACCGATTGGAAAAGCGGCTGTTTCCCATCGGATCGCCGTAAGTAGCCTTCGGCACATCGGTTACCTGGCCATCCAATTTCCACCGTCTATTAACTGCCATGGACTGGTTACCATAATCGGCCATGGCTTCCATGTGTTGACGCACTGCATTATATTGGTCATTGCCTTTACTAAAATGGAAATAGCTACGCAATGAGAATTGCTTATAGCGTACATCGACGAAAGCACCACCGTACAAACTAGGCGAAGCATCGCCTAGTAAGAAGCGATCTTGATCATTGATGATACCATCCTGGTTTTTATCTTTAAACTGAACGTCGCCCGCTGTAAACATACGGCCTTGGTAATCGGTTAAATGCAATGTATTGGCTGCGGCTTCTGATGGGATCACACCTTCGGCTACATAACCATAAAAGGCATAAGGCGCACTTCCTACCTTGGAGATCAAGGCAGATCCATCGGATAACTCGGTTATGTGTTCTTGTGCTCCACCTAAACGTTGTACCACATTCTTGTTCGTCGTTACATTTCCACCAATAGTCAATCCAACATCTTGTTTCTCCATCAGCGCAAAAGTAAAATCGAGTTCAAAACCGCTACTTTTTATTTCAGCACCTTGCACATAGCTTTCTTTCAGTCCGGCAATAGGAGAAAGTGCCATGGGTTGAATCAGGTTACCGGACAACGTGTGGTAGTAGCCCAAACTTGCTGTCAGTCGGTTATTAAATACACCTCCTCGTAAGGTCACATCCCACGTTTGGTTATCTTCCCAACGCAGCTTGGTATTAGGCACATTGCCCACAACAATACCTGATAGTTGTCTGTAAATCTGACTGGTATAGTACGCTTTACTCCAATTAGACGAATAACGACTGTTTCCTGTCCATGCATACCCCACCTGTACATCCAACTGGTTTAACCAAGATTGGTCGTGTAGACCTGCCATGTTGGCCACATGCCACTGCAACTTGCCTCCCGGGAACAGACCAAAACGATGGGTATCGGCACCGGTAGATGAGGCTCCATCTACCGAGACATAAGCTGCCGCAGTAAGCAAATTATGCCATTCATAGTGAAGATATCCATAGGTACTCATCCAATTCCAAAAATCGTTGTACCCCCAAAAATACCGCCCATCCGTACTCACATAATTCAACGTCTTATAAAAATCAGAACTGGTATTACGCCCATAGCCAGCATCGAACTCCTGCTTGGTTATCAAACCCTGATATCCAACACCTGCCTGTAAACGATTCTGACCAAACACCTGTTGATAACCACTATTCAATCGGAAATAGAGGTTACTCGTTTTTCCAGAGCCAGCACGTGCTGTATTCAAGGCAATGCCATTTTCTAAGGGTACAATGGTTTGATCAGATAAACCGGGGACAAAAGTTGCCTGTCTATTATAGCTGGAATAAATACCCACCGTACCGCTAACCAGCCAATGAGGAGATGCCTTGTAGTCTAAACGGGTATTCACAAAAACATCGTATACATCCGATTTGACTTGCATGCTATTTAGCACCGCCAATGGATTACTAACACCAAATTGCCTGACGGCACTGTAAGTAGGCAGTTCATTGTTGTACACATCCTTGGCGTATGGGCTAAGAATAGGTGCCTTATTGAGGGCAGTAAGCAAAGGGTTTGTAGCTGTCAGCATGCCCTGTTCATGCAGTTTACTCGTCGTATAACTTAATCCGAAATCTGTTGATAGGTCAAACTTCTTCCCCAAGGCGACGATTGCATTCATGCGCGTACTGTAACGGGTCATGGAACTATTATCGAGTGCTCCGGCCTGATTCATTACACCCAGCGACAAGTCGTACTTGGCAATGGCATCGCCACCTTTTACCCGTAAATGATTATCGGTCATAAATGCCGGTCGATAAATTTCTTTTTGCCAATCCGTTTCACTGTTATATAGAAAATTATAATAATAATTGGGGTCGTCTTTTAAGAATGGGAATTTTGTTAACATTTCACCCATATCTTCAAATTCTGTTAAGCCCACATCGCCGATGTAGCTTTTAAAATCATGCACTCCTAAAACAGGAAAGATTGCCGGATTATATGCTACGCCATATTGCCCTTTAAACTCAATGACTGTTTCTAGATCTTTTGCTGTAGAAGTTTCTAAGAGCAACACGCCATTAGAACCCAGAGAACCATACAAGGCTGTCTCTGCTCCCTTTAACAAGCGAATACTTTGAATATCTTGTACATGAATAGGATTGAATACACTTTTAGAGTATCCACCAATCAAGGCAGAATTTTCCATATCAGGTAAGTACGGCGTTCCATTTATGACTAACAAAGGGGCATTATCTGCATAGAAAGAACGGATTCCCCGATAAGCATAAACACTACCTTCGCTTGGCATACCACTTTTATTGATCACGTTCAAGCCCGAAAACTGCCCTTGTATAGCATCTTCGATGCTGGTGGTACCGAGCTTGAAATCCCTTTTATGCAATACCGGTGCGCCTTGCCATACCGGAGACACATTGATTTCATCAACACTATACCTGATCCGTGTGGTTGGCACGAGTATCACCTCTAATGTTGTTCGCCCTAACAGCGGCACGGTTGTTTCAAAATAACCCGGCATCCATACCAGCAACTCAGCCGTACCTTCAGGCAGGGTTAATTGAAAAGCCCCATCCGATTGGGTTTGTGTAGATTTGTTCAGTTCTTTGACTGATACCACAGCGTTTACCAACGGTGTATGGTTATATGCACTGATCACTTTACCTGTTACGGTAGTGCTGGTTTGCGCAGCAACTTGTAAGCTAACCAATAAGGCCAACAACATGCAACCGAATGAAGCGGAAAATCTGTATATCTTAAAATTCGTCATCCTCATAAACTAATAATTGTTTTGTGTTGGTACCAATGCCCAATGATAGGGTTCCATCTGCTCTACTGTACCCTTACCTAATCCGGCAAATTCAATTTTTATCCTAAAACTCCGCACCTGATCCCCTTCGATCGTTACAGGCCCCACGAGGCCGCCCCAACCGTTGTATTTGGTACCCGATACCGTATTAGTTGATCGATCATAATTCCATGGGGATGAAGGCTCTACGTTCAAATCCTTAGCAACCAATTGGCCATCGATGTATACATTAACGAACGGATGTGCGCTAGAGCGGAATCCTAAATACAGGTTATACTCTCCAGGGGGTACTTCTACCACTTTATAACCCGTGGAACCATCTTGATTTTTCTGTAACATCACGGGTGTGAAATCAATGCTCGCAGATTGCCCCGCAATCAGATCGCCCTTAATAAGCAATGTACGATAGGTCAGCTCGATACCCAGCGTGGGGAAGGAGACATTGTCCCGATTGGTGGGTGCAATTTCGGTTACATTAGACAAGGTGAAAAGCGATGCTTTATCTTCATCAGGTACATACTCCCAATAATGAAAGAGTTGTTTAATCATCTGGATATGTACATTATTCGGTATTTTAAGATGGGTAACCTGATAAACCCGGCCATTACTCATCCGTTTGTAATTCAGATCTACTTGTTGGACAGTGGTCCGCCATATTTTGCCAGTGGCAGACACCAGGTCTTCTTCGTTGCCGTAATCTTGTACCAGTTGATTGTAGAAAATGGCATTTTTGATCCAGTCCATGGCAATGAGGGTATCTTCACGGAGAAACGTCTTACCAAACTGTCCGTACAATTGCTTTAAGTCATCAAAACATTGCTTGATCACGTTATTGCTGGGCAGAAACAGGGTGACTTGAGAAAATTCAGAACGAAAATCGGCTTTTTCGAAAATGGGATTTTGGATAACAAAAGTCGAATCATATACCGTGTTACCGGTTGGATCTACACCGGTTGGCACACTATTATCTATATCGAACACGGTATCATTCATAGCGAAAATAGAATCGCGAATAATGGAATATGCATCGCCCAAACCCAATAGATAATCATATATACTTTCATCAGGGCGCATGAGCTGATCGATCTCATGCACCACCCCATTTTGGCAAAGTTGGTTACCCTTTATTATTTTGGCATCGCCCACTTGGATCTGGTTATCGCCCGCCACTGATACAGATAGGTATTTACCACTCAATGTTCTTAGTCGCAAGCCCGTTTTGAGCTTACTTTCATCATAAGCCAAGTTGTTTATATGGTATTTCAATACAAATGCCTCATCGAGTCCCATTTCGGCCAATTTTGCCATTTGCGCATTGCTTACCACCCAAACGGTTAAGTATTGATCGCGTGATAGCTCTTTATCCAAACCGGTTTCTTCCAATTTAGATACAAACGTTGAATAGTCAGGTATAGACTTGAGATAGTCTAACAAATTATAGGGCGAAATGACGCCAGAAGACGATCCTTCTGCCGAATAATGATCATTCCATGTTTTTTGACAGCCAAGCAGGCCAAAAAACAAAACACTTAGAAACATGATTAATTTCTTCATCATATGAGGTATTAGTCTACGGGGTCAAATCTTAAATAGTCCATGGTAATTAACTTGCCATCCAGCGAGATGATGCGCAGGGTATGGGTGCCCGTTTCATCAAAGGTGATCTTACCCAGCGATTGTTCCAATACCCGGTCGGTCTTCGTATTGGATATGGTATGGCGCGGACGCATCATGATCCCGTCAATCGCAAAAGCACAGATACCCGTCGAACTCGAAGCTTTTGTACTGGGCCAAACAAAGGTTACTTCATATTTACCTTTTACGATAACCGGACTATCCATTTCAATCCAACCCGATTCGCCCAGTTCGGCGCGCAAATGATCGTAGTGCAATACATCCGCATACCAGATACCATCCGCCGATCGGTTATTGCGATAAGTCAACACGTCGACTTTAGTCTCGGGCTGTGCACGCCATCGAATACTGGTGAGCTCTCCTTCTGTAAAGGTTTTATTATACTGGCTACCCAAACTGGGGTTTTGGAATTGTGAAACGTGTGCTTCCAGATCCGGATAATTGCTTAACTCCCAAATAAGCGTTACACTTTCGGGTGTAAAGAGCGGCATCCAATCGTCTACTTCGTGTATAACACCGTTTTTGCAAGGAATATTTGTTTCCACCAAATGGATGGCTTCACCAGTTTCATCATTTCCGTTAAGCAACAACTCGCCCATTCCTTCCGAAATCTGGATGAGCTCATTGCTCGCCATGGTATTGAGGTTCATCGTCGTTTTTCCTGCCGGGAAATCGCCCAACTCAGCATACGAATAAACTTGTTCTAATAAGTGATAGGCTACATACTTGTTCAAAGCATTCGCCGCATCGGTATACGGTTCTGATTCATGGGCACCTAATTGTACTTTGAGCTCGGCCAACGAATGAATACCGGCTTTTGCGTACGTTTCGTTCGAGACAGCAAAAGCAGTATACCGATAACGGATTTCAAAGGGATTTCCGTTGATATCCGTCCCAGGTGTATAAACCGTTTTCAGCAATTCATCATATCCGGCAGCCTGGATTGCCTCATAGAAAATGCTGTATTTTTCATCCGCCAAGCGGTCGCTAATGGTAGCGGTTAACGGCACTAACACATCGTCTATCACGTGTATGATACCATTGGTTGCCTTGATATCAAATTGGACGAAACGGGCTTCGCCGTTGAGATAAACAGACTCGAGCCCTCCTTCACGGAATTCAACCGATAGGTTGTCGTCTGTTTCATTCAACTCATCAATAGCGCCACTCTGAAATTGTCCCAAGTCAATGGCTGTACCATAGATCATATGATACTTGACCAGATAGGCGGCATCGTCTACTGGAATTTCGGCGACCGATTGGTAACCCATTTTCTTCAGATAGCGTTCTACCCCTGCATTGGTTGGCACGAAACAAGTGTATGTATCGCTCAAATTTAACGTATTGTATAACCCCGAGCGCTCCAATATTTCTACCCACAATCCATAATCTGCCGCATTTTCTTTGAGGTATAAGGCAATGGGGTACTCATCATACGCCATAAAAGTCTGATCTTCGTATGCGTCTTTACAGGCTTGTAATGACGGCATCAACAAGAGGAAGATATACATCAATGGTATGCTGATATTCCAAATAAACTTCATAGCTATATTTAGTTAAGGTTATCGTAATAAGGATTCTGTTCGAGCAAGGCATTGGCACGTAGCTCGTCAATGTAAATGGGTAGGTAATGGCTATTGACATTCAGTAGTTTGGAACGAATGACGGGAGCTGATCCACCTGAAATACCCAATAGTACCTGACTGATTAAATATTCTTTATAGGCATCATTATTACGTTGTGCCATCCGCAGCAAATCATACCAACGCTTTCCCTCGCCAACAAACTCCAAGGCTTTTTCGCGCAATACCATATCCAACATTTCCAACTCGGTAGAAGCTGGAGATAGGGGTTCTGAAATACCCGCTCTTGTACGAATTTGGTTAACCAGTTCGGTAGCTTCTGCATAATAATCGGCCCCTTTCATCACCAAGGCTTCCGCTTTCATTAAATAGATATCGGCCATCCGATAGATTATCCAATTTTGGTCGCTATAAGTGCGCGGTACCGCTGTTCCCGCTTCAGCTCCTAGATATTTCCATATTTTATAATCTGTTGCTGAATAAGTCGCTCCTGCTGCCCGAATATCTTCACTATTCCATTGAAATTCCGCAACCATCGGGGCAGATATGGTCCAATTATAAGAAGTTCCGAACCAGCTCACTAAATCATTGGTCTGGCTTTTTGTATTGTCGAATTGGATTTCGAAAATCCCTTCATTGGAATTTCCCGGATTAAAAATGGTAAACCAATTGTTTTTATTATTGACCATGCCTTGAATTAGACCTACTCTACCGGAATTCATCACGGCATTGCAGGCGATGATGGCCTGATCATATTCGCCTGTCCATAAATACACATCGGCCAATGTGGCATAAATAGCCCATTTGGTTGCGCGTCCTTTCGTTTCCCAGTCTGTTGGCCAAATTTCTTTACTATACTGTAAAGCATCTTCCAAATCGGTGATGATTTGAGTGAAAACTGCATCCTGTGGCGATTTTGCCAGCTCAAACGATGTCTGATCATCCATATAAGGATCTAAAATCAACGGGACGTCTCTAAAATTCCTAGCCAAATAGAAATAAGATAATGCGCGTAGAAAACGGGCTTCAGCCAAATACGATTGCATGATAGGTTCGCTAAAAGAAGGGTCGCGTGCAACTACATCGGGTGCATATTTTAACACCATATTGGCGTAATTGATAATCGTATAAAAATCACCCCACTTCACCAATTCATTGGACGGTGTTACATCGAACATTTTCAATCGCTGCAAGTCTGCATCTAAGAATCCGGCTAAGGCTAAGCCATTTCCGCGTGCTTCACCCCATATCAATAATTGTTTAACCGATTTTTGCAGTTTTACATAGCCCGAACCCAGCACCGCTTCTACCTCTTCCTTATTGGCCCAGTAACGGTCGCTAATTTGTTCATTCTCCGGGATGACATCCATCCATTTGTTACAGGAAACCAAGATTAACGCAAAAAGACAAAGGAAATATCTTAAAAAGCTTTTCATCATTTTAACCATTAAAAGTTTAACATTATACCCAATGCAAAGCGTCTTGGTCTTGGCGTGCTTGCCTTATCCTCACTCAGCATGTAAATATTACTCGACAAAGAAACTTCCGGATCTTGTCCGGAGTAATCCGTCCACGTATACAGGTCTTGCATGGTCGTGAACACATCTAAGCGTTGGATACCATATCGATTTAAAAAGGTCTTGGGTAGTGAATAGCGCAGGGAAACCATTTTCAAACGAACAAACGAAGCATCTTCTACAAAACGATCTGACCCCAGGTAATTGTAACCTTCGCCATATAAGGCACGTGGTATTTCAGTCATATCGCCTTCATGTCGCCACCGGCTCAGAACAGCCGTGCTCTGATTGCTTGTTCCTTGCATATTCTCCGTGCTGATTCGTGCGCTGTTAACCACCTTCTGACCAAAGCGTCCATGGAAGAAGGTGGTCAATAAGAAGCTCTTATAACGAATACTGAATCCACCACCACTGGTAAATAGCGGCATGGCATTACCGAGGTAAACAATATCATACTGATCGATGATACCATTTCCATCCAAATCTTGGTATTTGGCATCACCCGGGTAGACCTTTCTGGGGCCGTTCTGAATGACTTTGGTTTCACCGTGGATATCGTGAATGAGGTTTCCGTTTAAATCACGGGCATAAGTTTCATCTATGTTTTGGTAAACGCCTAGGTACCGATAACCATAAAAAGAACCAATGGGATTCCCTTCTACAATTTTATGGGCATATGCGCCGTTTTTAAATTCATAATTTTCGAATTGTAGATTATCGGGCAGTTCAATGACCTCGTTTCTATTACGAGAAACATTCAGGTTAAAAGACAATTGAAACCCTTCCTTTTTAATGGCATCATAGTTTACTACGAGCTCCCATCCCCTGTTATACAATTCGCCCGAATTATAGAATTTCATTTTGGCAAATCCGGTAGAAGAAGGTAAGGTAATATCTTTTTGTAGCAGGTCAGTCGTGCGCCGATCATACCATTCGGCCGTGAGATACAACCGGTTTTTCAATAGGGTTAAGTCCAAACCAATATTGGATTGCGTAATGGTTTCCCATTTCAGGTTTTCCAGTTGCATCGACGTCGGTCCGATAGCAGCCATGTCCATATAGCCGGGTGTTGATGGTTGGAATACGCCCAGATATGGCCAAGCGCCACTGGGTGCATTGCCACTTTTCCCCCAGCTAAGGCGCAACTTGCCCATTTGAATAAACCCTAAGTCTTTTAAGAAAGATTCGTCGCCAAACTGCCATGCGGCCCCAATAGAGGGGAAACCAGCCCATCGATGGCTGCGGCCTAAACTGGAGTTAGCTTCCCACCGGTATCCACCATTGATGATATACTTGCCTTTAAAGGTATAGTGCCCGTTGGCAATCAAGGCTGCCTTCCGGGTAAGAGTATTCCCCGAGCCCATTTCTGCAACAGCAGCACCTGCCGTTGGATCGCTCAGCGAAGGAGAAGCATTGCCGGAAGTTTCGCTGGCGTAGCTAAAACGCCTTCCTTCGTTCGTCTGAAAGAGTCCGCTTAAAATCACCTGATGGTCATCGCTGATTTGCTTATTGTAAATCAGTTTATTTTCTGTATTCAGGTAAAGATCATCCGACAGCATATCCGACCCTCTATTGAAGTAAGGATCTGTCCACAGCACGCCGGTAACTGACTGCGGTAAAAATTTCCGATTTTTGGTAGAGCGCGCATCGAAGCCAGCTGTACCGGTGTATTGCAGCCCCGGCAAGATATTATACATCATACGAAAAATTACGCGCGATTGCTCACCGGTGGTATTATTAATCGATTCATTCACCATAGCCAAGGGGTTGTATACCTGGTTATCAGCAAAGCTGCCTTGAAAATTAATACGCGGAGTAAAATACTCGTTTGTAGGCACCCCATCTTCACCGATTACCCAGGGGCTCATATTCGGCATACGCGTCATAGCAATACCTCGTGGGCTCCCCACATCATTGCCTGTCCAATAACTATCGCGATCACTCAAAGAATAAGACATATCAGCACTCACCTGCAATTTTTTAGAGAAACGGTAATTGACACTTACCAAGGCATTATACCGATTAAACTTCGTTCCTTTTGTTGTTCCGATATCGTTTAGGTAACCTAGAGACACTCGATAAGTAGCTTTATCACCACCTCCACTCACTGAAAAAGAATTATCTTCAAAGTGCCCTAATTGGGTAATTTCCTTTACCCAGTCGGTATTCTGGTTATATTCGTCAAAGTACACCCAATTGGGATCAAAATTAAGTTCATTGGTATTATATAAAAGGTTGATGTAGGATAACCCATTCTGATAGCCAAGGTCGTTCACGGTGTTCCATACACCATCTTGAATCAGGCTCACATATTGCGATCCATTGAGCAATGGTATATGCTCTGCCTCTCTTTTTACATCTAATTTACTAGAGAAAGAAAACTGTGTTCTTCCTTTTTTTCCTTTCTTTGTTTTAAACAACAATACTCCGTTGGCACCCTGCGAGCCCCATATGGCCGTTGCGGCGGCATCTTTCAGTACTTCAATAGATTCGATATCATTAGGTGATATATTGACCAAAGCACCGAAATCCTCGTCATTTGCTGTAGAAAAATTAAAGTCGTCCGAAATCTCCGTTGGATAGGGGACACCATCTACCACGATCAATGGTTCTGAATTGGCATTCAAAGAAGATGTTCCGCGAATGCGGATGGAGCTGCGCGAACCCGGATCTGTTCCAGCCACGATGTCTACATTGGCTAAGCGACCTTGTAGTCCGGACTCGACCGATGTAAAAGGCATCTGTTCCAGTTCTTTCATTTCGAATCGTTGCGTAGCCGCAACCTGATTACGATAAGATATACCCAAGCTATTACGCTCAACCGGCTTTTGGTCTTGTACCACCACCGCATCCAGCGTTTTCACATCTTCTTCGAGTTTGATATCCAATGAAGGCTGGTTGGTATAAGGTATTCGTTTAATTTGATAACCGATGGACGAACACACGATCGTCAACTCGGGTAATACCGGAATTTCCAGTCGGTAATTCCCATTGGCATCTGTTGAGGAACCCTTTAAATTTCGTCGATCTTGATTCTCTACAAAAATAGTAGCTCCCGGAACGGGATATCCTTTGCTGTCAGTTACTTTACCACGCAGGATCATAGGTTGCTGCCCTAGCGAGGTAACCGACCAACAACACAAGCTCAGTACGATCAATAATTTTATCTTCATGTTTTAATTCGCTTTAAATACCTGATTGATACGATAGATGGCACCATCTGCAAAAATTTTAGGGAATGTGCTCACAACTTGAGCGGTCTCTCCCACATCTGATTGCAACTGTAAACTATTTCCTAAATCTTGTACTTTCAGCAGGCGCTTTTGACCTACACCAGCCGCTTGTGCGGTTGTCCAATCGCCCTGTACCTCGAATCCGGCGAAGGGGTAATCGCTTAACGAATTGTCTGTTATCGGCACGAAATAATATTTTAAATATTCGGCTAATTCATCCTTATCCTGCGGAATGAGCCCGGCATTTTGAGCTTGAATAATTTCATCATTTCCCGGAGCAAAAAGCAAGAAGTTATCGCCAAAAAGAAAGGACAATTCGCTTCCGGACTCCAGTAACCCAGCTTTACTCAATAGTTTAGCAAACTCGACAAACTCGCTTAACGGGCTTCCCGCCGTACTTGCCGTATTGAAGCTGTATTTGATGGTACCTGCTTCGCGTAGTAAAGAAGTTTCTACTTCATAGACCTTCCCATTATTCCAATTACCTGCTATGTTTGTCGGATGGATCCAGTTACCCGTATTATATGCAGACGAAGAAGCGATCCCTTGGTCTGTTACGTATACATAACTAAAAGGATTACGAGTGCGATATACATGCTTTCCTTCTATTTGAGTAATTTGTTCGGTCATGATGTGGTTGGAAACAAATAACTCCATTGCCCGTTGGCTCATGGGCACACGTACGCCATCCGTATTTTCGACCTGTACTGCTTCATCGCCATAAACCAAGGGGTTGCCTTCATCCCAAAAGATATAGCTATCGCCATATAATGTATTTAAAATAACCTCATCAGAAGGGACAAGCAGTGTGAAACGGAGATCTTGGCTCATTAATGGTTGTATGAGCCCCGTATTGACCATCATGTATAAAAAGATTTTATACTGCGGATTTTGCAATAAAGGTCCCAGTACACTATAGAACATATCGGGTACAATCACCTTATTCAGTCCGTAATAAACACCATTCGTCGCCATTCCCTTATGGGCTACATCCTGTTGCGGATCGAATGAAATGACGGTACCAAAAGCACTTTTAATTTCACTTTTCGATGTAATTTCCGAAGGAAATACCACATTCCCCTCGTACACATGATTGTAAAGCAATAAAGCGACAGGCAGAAAATTTACATCGGTTATTTTGTTGTAATATTTCGACCAATACGCATCAAAAAATGCATTCATTGCCTGATTATTAGGTGCAAATACATTGAATGCCTTATAAGACAGCTCTGCTAAATGAGCATAGTCAGGGATACCACCTTCGCCATTGTAAGCCCACTCAGATGCGATATGTGGAAGCGGCGTATGTCGAACGATAAATAGCGAATCGCCTGAAGTTGTATAATTCTTCGTGGCCTGTTCATCATACATAAAGCTGGTGAAGCGATTATACATGTCCATGAACACACTATAATCAGGCAGATTTTTTAATTCATCATATACGGTTTCTAATGGTTGGATAACCTGATCTAAAATGTAGAGGTAACCATTATCTGTCGGAATAGCATATTCGCTCACCGATGCATTCGATACATTAAACCCATTTGCTCCACTCCAAGTACTATGGGGATAGAAATAGGCATAATTACTTTCCGCATCGATGGCTTTGGTACCAAATAAAGTCGATGAGAAAACGGGTAGAAAACGATCTTTATGGTATATTTTTCGATTTGTTTTACCTACCGGATCATACCACAGGGAAATGGTATCACGACTTCTCGTGCGGTGTTTATAATACAGACCGGCCTTCACTGGTTCGGCATTATCAAATCCTTCCGGTTGGTAGTTCATGAAATGACCTTGATCGAAGGCGTAATAAACCAGGTGAAAACCAACCAGTTTCTTAAGATCTTTGATCGGCATCTCATCAATGGAGTGCATACTGTTAGCCTGAAGATAAGCTTGGAAGGCGGCATCGTTGGGTGCCATGATGGTTGCAATTCCTTTACCGGCCAACACGTCTTTAAATCCAGCTTTTTCCACTGCCTGTAAAAAGATAGCACAATCGCCGCGTTGCTCTAAAACTTCCCAAGCATTTCCTTTCAGCCAATCGGGACGTTCATAATGCGATGTTGCTTCTTTCTTTTCACACCGGATAAATAAGCATGAAATAGCGATTGCCATCAAACACATGAATAGTGATTTATACATAAAGATTTATAATTTGTAAAAATTAAGCCACCAGCAATACAAACGTTTGCATTGAATGACAACATTGGTTAACGGTTACAATAATTCGTAAGAGTTGGTTAAAAGGTTATAATTGTTTTAACGGTGTACTATTTTTTCATATCTCTTATTTAAGTTTATTTACCTTCTGGTTAGTTAAATCAAAGATAAGCAAGAAAGCCAACGTTGGCAACCTGTAGTGTCCTGCACCATCATGCACTGTTATTACCGATACCGTTTTTAGGGAAACAGCACGATCAATCTAAATGAAATACCATTTTTAGCAGACCACTTACAGGCGAATTATCTGAATTGGTTTCCATAATATCGGCCATATGCGCCCACCACCGCTGGATAACAGGATGTTGCCCCAAATCTTGTGATGAGGCGCTACTATCCTGTTGCTGCACAGCAAAAAGCGTGTTCGTGTCTTCATCCAGAAAAATCGAATAATCGGACACACCGCTTTCTTTTAACAGCTCACTTACTTCAGGCCATATTTCATCGTGCCTCTTTTTGTATTCCTCTTGGAATCCAGGCAATAGTTTCATTTTAAATGCGGTTTTCATCTGTAACTCATTATTCGTCTGTTATTATTTTTTAATTACTTTCCGATTAACTTAAACACCTCACTACCAGCCAGCAAGAAGCAACCTAAACCATAGTCTTCAAAATCGGGCTTACTTGTATAAGTGACGGGTTGGCCGTCTTTAGGTTCCTTACCGGTTCCTTGTACATAACCTAAAAAACCATCTTGATGCAATGACTCTGTAGACAAAGCCTGCCAAGCCTTTATAACTACGGGTAAATAGCTATCTTTATCTACTAAGCCCTTATTGATTGCCCAAGCCATACCATAAGTAAAGAGGGCAGTACCCGAAGTTTCCTTACCACCGAAATGGTTCGGATCGTGTAAACTCACATTCCAAAAACCATCTTTTCGTTGCAAGGGCACTAAAGCCGACAACATATCCTTTAAGTCTTTTTCATACTCTTGATAATGAGCATCTGTTTTGGGCAATTCATCTAAAACACGTACCAACGCCGCTACTACCCAACCATTCCCGCGCGACCAGTAACAATCTTCGCCATTCGGTTCTTTATACGGCGGAACAAAATCCTTATCACGCCACCATAGTTTATCTGCTGGGTTATATAAGCCATTGCCTCCCTCTTTGTATTTGGTATGGCTATATAGCGCATACATCTTATCAAAATAGGAGGTATCATGATACGTTGTACCTAACTTAACAAAGATAGGCATGGCCATCTGTATAGCATCTATCCATGTCCAATCGCTTACATCATCACTTTGTAACATGGCGTCTACATTATTTTTGATTGCTTTTATCTGTATAGGCTGCTTCTTTATTCTATAAACATCTATATAGGTTTGCCCGCAGCACTGATTATCTGCATTTCGTGTAAACAGCTCGCGAGCTGGGGCCCAATGATGCTTCTCTCCCCATTGTATGGCATAATCTAAATAAGCCTGTTGTTGATCAACCGCATACAAGGCCATTAAGCCTTCGTAATATACTGCTCTTGTCCATATATTGGACGGACGCTCCTTGTTGGTAATAATGGTTTTCCCCGCATCGGGCCATTTATGCATAAAATAGGTATTGGCCGACCTCAGTTGCTGCAGTAATTTCGTTTTATTGGGCAATTGTTGTCCAAAAGTGGGCAGCACGATGGCTAGCGCAAAACATACAGCCATGAGCTTGCAATAGGTATGCTTAACAGTCTGTTTCTTTCTCATCACATTCATTATTTTAAATAGGATTTCAATTTATTCTGTGGTAACTCTCTGATGGCTGCTATCACGATGGAGGCGTTTTTTTCGGCTCCGGCTCGATTGGTATGCGTATGGTCTGTAAGAAAATACGTTTGTACAACATCCTTCCCTATCGAATCATAATCATCTGCAATACGCTTATTCAAATCAATGAAATCTACATTTTCCTTTTTAGCTACCTGTTCAGCCCATTGAGCATAACTATTCACTGAGCGGACAATCTGATTGCCTTTCCATTGATTACGAGGAATAGGCGAACACACCAATACATGTACCCCCTTTGCCTTCGCTTCGTTAATAAATTTAGCTAGGTACCAGCCATAGGTATGCACCACTTCCTGTTGCTTAGTAATAGGGTTGTAAACCGCTCTGCTTTCATCTCCAATGCCTTTTAATGTACCTCGAGCCCGGGCGGTATCATCCAAAGGCCCACCATCGTTATGGCCAAATTGCATAAGCAGGTAATCGCCCTTTTGCAGTTTATCCAACACTCCCTGCCATAGGCCTTTGGTTAAGTAGGTGCGACTACTGGTCCCTCCCAAGGCACGGTTCACAATCTTCAGTTGTGTTGTATCAAAGAGGGTGGCTAGCATACTTCCCCAACCCCATAAACCATCGCGTCCGTCTCCGTGGCCATTTTTCACAGTCGAATCGCCTATCACATACAGCGTATGTGGGGGAGTTGGTTTCATGGCCATCAAAGACAACAAGAGCAGGATGATGAAATACTTCGTTTTTAACATATCGATTGATTTTTATTTTTCTTTCACTTGATCTTCACCCATATAAAAACTGGTGTGTGGAGGCTGGTTATAACCCACATTTTGCCACGCTATACTTAAACGGTATTGCGGATCCTGCATCAAACAGGATATTCGATGTCTGCTAGGAATAGAAGTTGTATAAATCCGCAAAGCTTGGTGATCGGCTGTCGGAAAAATCACTTCTTCCCGCCAATCGCCTAAAATATCAGCGCTCAAGGAGGGGTTCGACTTCGTTCCATTATTTGCTACGCAACCTTCGGCTGTAAAGATGACGCCTTTTTTGTATTTTGAAATGGACGTTCTATCCAACAGCTCACGTGTCAAATCACCGTCCCACCAAATCAAGAAGTTTGTTGATCTTGGTGCAGGGCCAATTTTCTTTCCTTGCAGGTTCAGCAATCCGTCTGACCCTGAAAACCACATTTCAGCCCCTGGGTTATCCGGATCAATATTTTCAGCTACACCACGTCCTACGTCAATGCCATAGGCTCCCGTCCATAAAGCCTCGCCCGTTCTGGCGTCACGTAATGCAGCTCCCGGCCTGCTTTTCGGCGCATGTTCATGAATGGTAAAAATTTCCAGACCAGGTCTCGTCGGATCTAAATCGCCCAGGTGCTGTGCATCACCATGGCCCCAACCTGTCGTATATAAAGGTTTTCCATTATCATCAATCGCCATAGCTCCATAAATGACCTCATCTCGCCCATCGCCATCCACATCAGCTACGGACAGGTTATGAAAACCTTGGCCAGAATACGGGTTTTCTCCATTTTCAGAATCGAATATCCATCGTTTCTGCAACTTACCCGATCTAAAATCCCAAGCTGCCAGTACCGATCGGCCATAATATCCACGGCACATGACCAAGCTAGGTAAGCGACCATCCAAATAAGCTACCGCAGCCAGAAAACGATCTGCCCGATTGCCTTTGGAGTCGTTGTGCCCAACACTTCCCCAGCCATCAATCGGTTCACGGCTAGGCAAATAAGTCGTTGTCGCTAGGGCTTCTCCTGTCTCCCCTTTAAATACGGTTAAAAATTCGGGTCCATCCAAAATCCTTCCCCGATCATTCCGCCAATCTTTAGATGCATCACCGATGACTTTTCCTATTCCGTCTACGGTACCATCTGCCGTTTTACATGCTACTTCGGCCTTGCCGTCGCCATCCAAATCATACACCATAAACTGTGTATAATGCGCTCCCTCACGAATATTCTTACCCAAATGAATACGCCACATAAAGGTCCCGTCTAGTTTATAGGCCTCTAGGATAGGTGGGTCGGTTTCGCCATCTTGCGAATTATCATGACCACGACCGGCACGATGCAATACGATTTCGTACGTACCGTCGCCATCCAAATCGCCTACCGATGCATCGTTTGCTCGATACCCTGCGAGTGGTTGCAACGGAATGGTTAAGTATGGAACATCCCGATGTTGCACATCCAATACATAGCTTTTAGAAGCTTCCTGTTCTCGATCACGAACAATGGCCTTCACAAAATAATGCGCCGTACGTTCGCTAGCCAACAGCGTGTCTTTAAAGTTTGTTCCATCAGCCAGCGGTTGCTGATTGAGTTTTATTGCTTTTTCACCATCATATTGGCGGTAAAGGTTAAAAGCAACACCTGTTGGGTCGCTCTTCAGTAAGCGCCAGCTAACAAAGGCCGCTTGATCATTTAAGGGTACAGCCACTAATCCACGGTCCAACTGCTCCATTACCCGTTGTGCAAAGGATTGCGTATAACAGCAAAATCCCATAAACAAAACATAAATTATCCGGATATAAGACATGGTTTAATTATTTTAGTATCTAAATACGAGTATACAGCAATTGACGAAGGCCAGCAACCCGTAGCATCCTGCTCGAAAATCAAGGCATCTTTTTAAATCCTTCAGCTTTGATTTTCCACGAACCATCCTTTGGAAAGCCCGGAAAATCGCCCTCGCTACCATCCCAGCCTCCGGCCATCATGGCCACTGCCGTTAATAATCCACCATTTCCGGGTAAATAAATACGTAAGCGCCCGTCTTGATAATTATGCCCATTTTTCAAGTAAGTATTCGTTTGGATCTTCATAAACAGTGCATCGAGTGCCTTTTCTGGTAGTCCTAATCGCGCAGCGTTCATGGCTGTCATAGGGAAATCCCATCCCCAGGTATCTTTCCAACTCCAGGTATTCCATACGGTATCCAGTGTGTTCTTCATGATTGCTTTATCCAGTTTGGGCGATTCAGGCACCATGCCCAATGCTCCCAAAACCGATGGGTGGTCGGTCTCCCACCTCGGGTTCGTGTACGAATCCGTCGCACTTTCGGTTGCCAAATACACCCTATCTTGAACCGGTAATGGGGCTAGTTTATCAATGACCTCATCCCATTTTTTATCGCGTTGCAAACCAGCGCGTTCACGCCATTTCTGGGCAATGCGTAAAGCCCAGTCCCAATAAGCCACCTCATAGGTCGGGTTGTATGTTTCGGCTGCTTTAAAAACCTCTTGTGCTGGAATGACTCCTTTCCCTAAATTATAGCGATCATGCTCCCTATCATATGTAGGAAATGAAGCCATAAAATCTGCCGTAGCAAAAACCAAGTCTTTATATTTTGCAATGATTTGCTGATCTTCCTGATCCCGATAGGCCAATTCTGCCAAATAAATAAAATGAGGTTGTTGCCAGATGAGGAACGCCGCTACAGAAGAAGGGCTTTCATTCCCTTCATTATCCGACATCTTCTGCCACCGCACACCTTCATATCCTTGCCTTTTGGCTATCTCGCGAGCCTTATCCACCGTATTGGCGTAATAGCTTAAGCTTTTTTCCATCAAGTCTACCCGGCCCCACAAAGCAAAGTGAACAGCATGCCACCAATGCATTTCGGTATGCAGTTTACCATACCAACTGTTAAATGTCAAGCCTGTTTCCTGCGGCGGATAATGCCCCGCACATTGTACTTTGGTGAGGTACTCTGATAGAATAACCCGACGTTCCAGTTCCGTTGCCCGCGGATCGGTACTGCCTGCAAAATCGATTGCGGCACCGCTTTGCCAAAAATGCTCCCATCCTTTGATACTGCTTTGTAAAGTTGCATCATACAGCACCGGGGAATCCTGATCTATTGCCTTTGCCGTAAAAGCCACGCTTAATTCCAATTGCGTTCTCCCCGTATCCGGCCGATAAACGAAGTAATGCGGCAAAGTGCCCTTCGTTAAACTACCTTTAGAGAAAGCCAATGAAGTATAATAGGTCGTTCCTTGCAGTTGGTGACTGATCTGTGCGGTTTGCTCGCTCATTTGACTCAGTGTAGTTTGATGCTGATCGGCATTTCCCCAGTTGGTTCCTTCATCCAAGAACTGAGCTGTTGGATACGGATAACGGATATAGATATTTATCCGACCGGCTTTGACTAAATCAGACTGCACTTTGACGGCTATTCCGTCTTGTTCCTGATGGGCGGCTGTATGTACATCGACCGGTGTTCCTTCTAATTTAAAAGTGCTGTGAATCTCGCCGGTCCACATATTCAATTCCTGCCGAATATCTGTCAAATCTTCCGGCTTCGCCCGTTGGCCGTCCTTTTTATATAATTCGAAGCCTATATTACCCAGTTGCAGGCGATGGCTATTCTCCCGAAACCAATTCGAAGCATCTTTATTTCGGGTAGGTTCTTTCCATTGAATACTATATTGGGCATCGCGGCCTTCCTGATTAAAATCATAAGATTTTAAGGTTTCCTCAAAGCGGTATTGTTCCCTGTTTTGAAAGCTATCCCAAGCCCATTCAGATTGGGTGCCCAATGCCACACCATGTTGATAAGCTAAAGGAAATGTTTGTAAACCGGTCACATCCACTGTAAATGCGAACGCTCCATTACCGATGGTTAAGGAACTTAACGAATCGACCGCTTCGTTGACGATGTTGTGGCGTGTGACGACGGCCTGGCGATCGATGGAACTATTTTCTTTTGTAGCCGGCTGCCCGCAAGAAGCCATGCCTATTGCACAGCAGATCCATATAAATAAATAACGCTTTCTTCTTTGGTGTATCATTTTCTTTTTATCTTTTTATTTGGTGTCAAGACTTCTTCAAGTTGTAAGTAATACGTTATAAGAGCGGAAAGCATAAAGCTTAAAGCGGAAAGAAAGAGATTGCTTCACTCCAAACCAGTGGCCCACGCTTCGGTTCGCAATGACAAACAACGAACAACCAATCTACCTTCAGCCATTATTCATCGTTCACAACTCAAAACCGCTCTACCGTTGCAGCCATCAAACCAATCACTACATCATTTGCCACTGCTTTCAACCGTAAGCTTTTCAATGTTTTATGCGGATTGAGTGGCAAATCCAATACCGTTGCCGCCCCACCTTCCACCGCCCTATTGGTAAATCCCTTTATAGTCGTATAGGTTCCCTCTCCGCCGCGATAAACCGCTCCTGTTTTTAAGCAAACACGATAAGGTCTTATTTTAGGTAACTTAAACGCGTAGCCATCATCTTCATAATCTTGTTCAATAGGCCACCAATTATCCGGATTACGCAAGGAAAGCCTTTCCATTTCACCATCGGCATACTGCACTTCGATGATACCATTCACCAGCTGACTTTGCATGGGATTTGTTGTGCCCGCCATGAATACATACAGGCGTTTCCCCTTTCCAGTGAGTGGAACAGTTGCTTCTGTTGGATAGTTATCCCACATTGATGTAAACAAAATATTCGACGGACTATTGGCTGTGAGCTGAAATGGTACGCCATTGGGCAACACCAATTTTCCAGTTGTCTGCGCCAATTGCCGCAGGCCACTATCATCTACCTTTGGTTGCACCAAAGGATAGCACCAATTACCAATTCCCTGCCAAGGCAACTGTAAAGTTGGTGAAGTAGGTCGCGGACTCAAGTATTGTTGTTCAAAAACCTGGCTCACCGCTGCATTGAAGTATGGCTGGAGAGGAACATAATCCCAGTTTGCTGCCCGATGGGGCATATACTGTTCGTTTGAGCTTGCTGGAGCTGGAGTCTTTATATGTATATGGATAGGCTGCCACCAACGCATGTCGGCCTGCTGCAATTGAACAAAGAACGTTCCGTTAGCTTCGTTTGTTTTTGGCCGAAAGGCTCCTTTCTCTAACTGTGCACCCCGAAGAATGCCTTGTGGATCATAAACTTGAAGCGGTTTTGCTTGTCCAAAATTTACGTTAATCGATTCGCTAGCAGATCCTGCTTGCGCATCAGTAGGCACGCTGATCGGTTCACCAGACCAAGTCATGTTTATTTCATAGTTTTCGGACTTGGGCAACTGTAGTTCGACTACTGGTTGCCCTACAGCAGTTATCTGTATTTTCCAATGCACTTCCTTTCCATTAACGTTTACGCTTTTCAACCGACTCTGCCGTGCGGGAAAGCAAAAGTGAAGGTTCATCAACTGGGCAAAATGCTGTTTTAATACATAGCGGTCGACCGATCCTTTTCGCTCAAAAGTAACTTGCATATTCGGGATGGTTAATGATGCATGATCCCAAGTCGCTGGGAAACCCGGTTTCACTTGCAAGGTATCTTCCAAAGCATTGGGTTGTATTCCAAATAATCCTTCCACTAAGGTACGTGCAGCCACTCCAATAGGATCGGCAAAATCACGATACAACTCACCTCGCTGGGCATCATAAAAAGACAATTGTTGAAAATTACCCGGACTGGCCCCTATATACATACTTTCAACCAAGTTACTCTTCCATAGCTGAAAGGCCTCTTCAGCACGCCCACCCTGCCAATAAGCCAAGGCCGTCTGCAAATTCTCGGCTAAGGCCACGTTGTTAATCGACCACGTATACGGTTGCCAATTGGTGGTTGCTAGTGTATAATACGCTGTTCCTGCTAAACCTTTTGCTGCAATAGGAATATGTGGAATAAAGCGATCGATATAACGCAGTGATTGATAGGCTTCGAAAGGATTAGGCAACTGGGCATCCAAGGCATGATATATGGTCCATAATCCAGGGGCATCGTGCAGCAACTGGTTCCCTAATAAATCTTTATATTCTGCATACCAACCCTTATCCGGCATCCAGAGTTGCTTTTGCATCGCCTGTTTGATATGTTGTGCTTCAGCAGCATACGGTTGAGGGTCTTCACCTACCATAGCAGCCAATTGTGCAGCTGTCCGATTAGCCCGATAATTATAAGCCGTTGTATGGGTAACACCACCTCCACTATATTGAAGGGCGTCGCTGGCCCAAATAGCACAATAGGCATCATACAAGCCATCGCCATCTCGGTCAAAATTCCGTTTTTCCCATGCCAAGTGTCTTTTTATTGCAGGCCATGCTTGTTTTATAAATGCGCGATCGCCCGTATACTGGAAATGGTTAAACAATTGGTCGAAAAAGACCAGATTCATATCGTAGTGATGCGGCCGGGTATTATCATTGGGATTACGGGAGATATAGCCACTGGAAAACACAGCAGTTCCCATTTTCTCCTGCTGCCGGGCAAAGTGCCTTGCCGTATCGGGTACCACCGCTCCGCTATCCGGTTTTAATACTTGCGAATGAAGGTAGCTTTCAAAATGTAACCGCGCCCGATCGTGCCAACCCAACGGATCGGCCACGTAAGCACCGCGCCAAGCATTGAGACGCATGCGCCAAGCAACAGCACCGTGTAAAAACGTGGGCGACTCCCAAATGGCATCTGCCGCAACCGCCAAAGCTCCGCCCAACGTGTTAATATACGGATCAGGTGTATCCACCACAACCCGTCCGGCCAACTGCTTGCGTTTTAGCTCCGCTTGATCAAATCGTGCTTTTAAATCGGCAGAGATAGTTGAACGACCTTCCTCTCGCTGTATGGCCAGGTAGATGGGTTGAGCCTTATCCAAACGATATCGAGCTCCAACGAGCATCTCATCGCTTTTCGTTGTTGCATGCCACAAACGATTGGGTGTTTGTAACTGATGTGCATCGAGTTTTTTCCATTCGGGTGCTCCCGAGAATATACCCTGCATCGTTTGCGGGGCTTTATTTTTTCCGAAATACGTTAGATGAAAGCCGTTCTTTTTTAAGGTAATTTGATTATCACGACAATATTCGGGCAATAAATAGAAACCCGATTCGGGGTCGGCACCAATATCGCCGCCTCGACTGAATGTTTTTCCACTAGCACCTCCATAGAGCACCAACAAATCGACGGCCGCCGGCATTTCCTTTTGATCGATACGCAACACCAGGCCTTCCGCATTGGCTTGCGCCAATACGGTAAACGTCAGGCTTCCCTTGCCCAATAAGGAATCTCGAATGGTATAGAGCATCGCTCCTGGCCGATAACGCGTTACAATGCTATCCGCATCGCGCAACCACTTTCCTTGCCCATTTGCCAATAGCACAAACTGTAGATTGCCGGCCATGCCGGGCATATAGAGTGCAAACTCGGGTAAATCTCCCGTTTCTACCCGAAAAGCGGTATTGGTTCCATATAATGCGCGGTTAAACCGCCGCTTTCCCTGCACCAATAAAAAATCCAAACCATCCGGCTTATAATGTAATTGCCGCTCCACCCCATGCCATGGCGTATTATGCTGTTGTGCATGCAAACCATGAATGGAAAGACAGCAGCTTATCCCAATGAGGGTATTTAGAAAGTATATTTGTTTTAGTATCATTATTTATTATTAACAACCAAGAATGAGATTACTTCACTCCCATTCACTGGCCAACCCTTCCGTTCGTAATGACGCTCTGCTACCGCCCGTGCCACTGCAACTTTATCAGAACGATCATCCATCATTCACTTAGCGCTTTCCGCTTTATTTCTTTTCGCTTTCTGCTCCGACAGGTGCTTCCATTTCCTTTCCATTTATTTTTACATTTTCAAACACCAGGTCTTTCACGTGGTCCACTTTAAAGGCATCATCTACACCTTGTATATCGCAATTCACCATCCGCAGATGCGTTACGGGAGACTCCTCATAAGCCGCCACCATGAGTGCATATTTCCCACCGTCTTTTACCTGCAGATTTTCTACCCATACATTTCGTATGGTCGGGATATGATTACCCGGTTTCTCATAAAACATATTACATTTTACCGCTGCTTCACGATACGTACCTACTATTACATCTTTCATGAAAATATTTTCAATAACGCCGCCCCTGCTGGAGCTGGTCTTGATGCGCAATACCCGATCTAGATTGGGGCTATCCATTTGACAGTTCAACGCATAGATGTTCCGCGCACCTCCTGCTATCTCGCTACCAATCACTACTCCACCATGCCCATCTTTCATCACACAGTTTTCAATGAGGTGATTTTCGGCCGGTTTACCAATATTACGCCCGTCTTCATCTCGGCCTGATTTAATTGCAATGCAATCATCGCCCGTATCGAAATAACAATCGCGTATCCATACATTCTTACAAGCTTCCGGATCGCAACCATCGTTATTGGGGCCATGGCTCACCACCTTCACTTTCTCAATCAGCACATTTTCGCACAGCACCGGATTTAAGTTCCACATGGGCGAGTTAATGAGTTTCACATCCGCAATCCACACGTTTTTACACCGATAAGGTTGCACAAAGTTGGGACGTAGAAAACGCCCCTCACCAAACACGCGCTTTTGTGGATCAAGTTCCTGATGCATCATCACATGTAAGGTATCACGTGCAGGTGTTTGCTTCCCCCGGCTTTCGTTCCAGCCAAATTTCTTCGCACCGCACCACCACCACCAATAGTCATTGTTTGCATTGCCGTCGAGTATGCCATTACCGGTGACCGCAATATTTTCTTCTTCATATGCATAGATAAACGCGGAGTAGTTCATGCATTCCATTCCTTCCCAGCGGGTAAACACGATGGGGTAGTCGCTGCTATCCCTACTGAATAAAATTTTGGCACTGTCTGCTAAGTGAAGGTTCACGTTGCTTTCTAAATAAATGGCTCCGGTTAAAAAAGTTCCTTCGGGTACCATTACCCGGCCTCCACCGCTTTTAGAACAAGCTTCAATTGCCTCCTTGAAGGCCTGGGTATTTTTTGTCTTTCCATCGCCAACAGCACCGTAGTCGGTCACCAAAAAGTCTTTATCCGGAAAATTCGGTGCTTTAATCTGTTCTCTCAATTGTTGTATTTCTTCCATCGGTTGTGCTGATGTAGTCCATGCTTGGTCTTGCTTCGCAGGAGTTGTATGGCAACCCACGAAGACAGTCAGTACCAGCATGCCGCAAACGGCTTGCATGCCCTTTTTAAGGCGATTCATGATGTTGTTGTGTTTATTCATAATTAAAAGGAAATAAATGAGATGGTTGGTGCGCCTGTACGGCCAATTGAAATAATTCTTTGCATTTTTCTGGATATTGCGCTGCCAGATTCTTCGATTCCGCACGATCGGTATCTAAACGGTAAAGTTCCATGTGGTTTTGCTTCAACCCTTGGTCAACGTTCAATATCACCGCTTTCCAGTTGTCCTTTCGAATGGCTATCTTACCACCACCCTCGTGAAATTCCCAATAGAGATAATCGTGTTGTTTTTGTTTTTTACCCAACAAAGTAGGCAAAATGGATAAACCATCGCTGCTTAATCGTAGATCGCTAACACCGGCTATTTCTAAAAAGGTTGGTGCCATATCCCAAAATGCTCCGATAAAAGGATTCACCGTTCCAGCTTTGATTTTGCCCGGCCAACGTGCCACAAAAGGTACTCGGATACCACCTTCATATACATCTCGTTTGATACCACGAAGCCCACCATTACTATGAAAAAACGCCGGATCGGCCCCACCTTCCTGGTGTGGGCCATTATCACTGGTAAAGACCACTAAGGTGTTGTTGTCTAATCCCAGGGTTTTCAACTTGGCCATGATTTGCCCCACATAATCATCGAGCCGATTAACCATTGCTGCAAATGCAGCGTGGGGATAATCTTGTGAGCTATAACCGCCAATGCGGGCGCCTTTTTTATAATCCGCTCCATGAAAAGGTGTTTCTGGAAATTTCCCTTTATATTTTGCCCACAATGAATCATCGGGTACTACCAATTCGGCATGCGGTAAAATATAGGGTAAGAATAGAAAAAATGGCTGACCAGTCTGTTGGACATCATCCAAAAAAGCCAAAGCCTGCTTTTGTATCAAATCGGGTGCATATTGTTCCTTATGTTCCCGTTCACCATTTGCTGTCAATGGTATTTTGTACTTATTATGCCATAAATGACTGGGGTAATACCGATGTGCCTGGGTTTGGCAATTGTAGCCAAAAAAAGTATCGAAACCCTTTTTGTTCGGATCGCCGGTAGAATTTACAGGTCCTAACCCCCATTTTCCGAATGCGGCTGTTCGATAACCTGCCCGTTGCAATAACATAGCAAAAGTCTGCACGGTATCGGCCAAAGGAAGTTGACCTTCCGGTTTTACACCTATATTACCGCGCACATAGGTATGCCCTGTATGCTGCCCAGTTAACAACGCCGAACGCGAGGGCGCACAGACCGTCGTACCCGCATAGAACTGTGTAAACTGCATACCTTCTCGAGCTAGTTGATCTATATGAGGTGTAGTAAATTTATCTTGTCCGTTAAATCCCACATCACCGTAGCCTAAATCGTCTGCTAAAATAAAAACGATATTTGGTTTACCCTTTTCTTGGGCCACCAAGGCTGTACTGCCCATACAAATCAGTCCCAACAACCATTTAAAGCTTGCTCGTATCATCATCTATGTTTTTGAAGCCAATTCCTCCACTCAGAATAGTATTACGAAGCAGGGTGGGCCAATGCGTTTAAATATACCTCAATATTCAGATAATGTGGATACTGTTTATTGGGTTGCAATGCATCAGCAGCGTGATGTGCATCCAAATTCATCCGTTCTTCCCATTCATCGGGTATACCGTCGGCATCCGCATCAGGAGCTGCATAGACTGTCGGATATTCGCCTAAACCATCATTTGCAAAAGGCAAATCCGTTTCCTGATAAACATAGAAGCCAGCTGTGCCTTTGGATGCCAATTCGGCCATGAGCAATGAATCCACCTCATCTCGTTGAGGTAAGATGGCACCCGCATGTTTCCAAACTTCTTGATAGGCTTGCTTCGCAGAAAGCTTGGTATCTTTAGCAGGATAATCAAACGGCTGTGCCATAAAATTCGAATCGGCAATACCGGGATATCCGGTATCATCCGCTGGTACCAAATGACCATCGAGTACGCCATTCTTATTTGCATCAAAATAATTACCCGCAGCATATAAGAAAAAGGTTCCTGTACCACGTGAAAAGGGAGTGGTTTTACTGCTGGGTGTTAGCGGGCCGGAGATAAAATAATTATGGATAATATTCACTTCCGAAACACCCGCCGAACCACCCATGATATACGCATCGCCCGATACCGTATGCCCCATCGGGTTGCCTTCGTTGCCATAATTATACACCACATTATTTACAAACTCATTGTAGCCTTTTACTTTTGGATTACGTGTTTTATTGCTGGCATATAAGCTCTTCAAAATACTGATCTTCCCCCCAGTTTGGATAAGTCCGCCTGCCGAATGGTTATGTCGATGTAAACCTTGGCCGATAATGGTATATTGAATGGTGATGCTATCCGGTTCGTTGCCCTTGTTATCCCAGTTGATGGAGAATACCTCATCTTGTCCCCAAGAGAACGACATGTGATCAAGTATGATATTACGACCATTGGCAATACCAGAAGCGTCTTCATTTTTAGCCCCCCCGCCGTTAGCTCCTAGCCTGATGCGAAGGTAGCGAGCAATGGTCTGATTCGCTCCGGTAAAAGTTACCTTACGACCATATAATACCACACCCTTGCCGGGTGCTGTTTGACCAGCAATCGTTAGGTTGGCGGCCACACTTAACGGTGATGCCAATTGGATGATACCGCTCACAGCAAAAACGATAAACCGACCTGGCTTACTGACCGCATCCCGAAAAGAGCCTGCGCCGCTATCGTTCAAGTTGTTTACGATATACACTTCCGGCTGCGCAACCCCACGAGCGCCCATAGCAAATCGGCCGAAGCCCTCCGCACCGGGGAAAGCGAGCACGCGTCCATTTTCCATGGAATCGTTTGGATGTGTTGGGCCCTTGGAGCACGCAACCCCACTTAATGTGAGCCCTGATAAGCACAGGCATTGCAGTAAAAATTTTTTAGTTAGATTCATTTTTGGCATCATTCAAAGGTTTTTAACGGTTCATATTTATTCTATTTGCATCGAAATATAAAGGCACTGGCCGTTTGGTATTTTCCGCCTTGTGAGGCACCGAACAACCAGGCGGGTTTATTATTCTCCAATAAGAGCATGGGGCGTTCTAACCGACCATAGCGCTTCAGGTGCTTTGGTGCAGGCGGTTGTGTTACATAGTGGCTCAATGCCTCAAAGGCTATGATTGGCTCAGACCAATGCAAGCCATCCGTCGATTCCATCAGGAGCCCTACATCATGGCTATACACGCCCATATCACGGGCAATCATTTTGTATTTTCCATCTTCCCGCCAAACAAAAGCATCTTCAAACTGCCGATTTGCTCCTTTAACCGAGAAGTCGATCACCGGATTACCTGGATATTTGATATAAGGCCCTTCAGGCCGATCGGCAAAGGCTACACCATATTTCCGATTACCCCGAATGGACCCTGTTGCCGTCTCATAGTCGTGCGTATTCCACGATTTATAATACAACCAGGATCTTCCATCAGCACCTTCTACCCAAGCTGGATTGGTGGTACAGTGGTCGTCCCAAGCCCCTTCCCTTCCCGGCAAGAGAAGGGGTGCATCGCTTCGTTTCCAAGGGCCTTCCAGTGTATCGGCAATAGCCAACCCGATGCGTTTCGTATTGGTCTTACCGTTGGAGTTACCCATGTAAAAAAGATAATATCGGTTATTGATTTTTTTAATGAGCGGATTATGGCAAGTCGTGGCATCCCAAAAACCAGGACGAGGTGCCAACATGGTTCCGATGACTTCAAAAGGTTTATCCGGTGCATCGGCTACGGCATGAGCAATTTCAGAACCTTTAATCCAACCACCCATACCTAAATTCGCTTTCCACCGAGAAAAGAATACATGTGTTTTACCATCGGGACCCCAAATCGGGCTATTGCACCACACATAATAACCAGGCAATTCCAATGCCCGGCCTACCGGTCGCAATCGCTTCGCAAAGTCAGATACGGGGCGCTGTTTTTGCCCTGCCATTGATGTTTTGCTCATGAATATCCCGACAGATGCTATGCCCAAGGTATATACAAATTCTTTTCTTTTCAAGTTATATGTTTTTAAGTTATACGTTTTAAGAGCGGAAAGCAGAAAGCAGAAAGCGAAAAGCTGAAAGCTGAAAGCTTAATTACTGCCACTGCTACTGACCCCTCATATCTCATATCTGACATCTCACATCTAAAATGGTATCAAGACTTACTAACACGCGTATCTAAATACGAAGTACTATGTACTAAATACTTCTCATATCTCATATCTCCTATCTCATATCTCATTACTAACCACCATGAATTTCCACCGCATACACGCCTTCAAAACCCTCAAAGTTTGCACGGAAAATAATCCATTTTCCGTCTGGAGTATAATGCACATTGGGTTCCAATTGATAATTATGGTGTTTCATATTCACCAGTTTTTCCGATCGAAAGCGATCTTTTTCAGGGGTAAATAGGTAAATGTATTTCCCATCAGGAGCTTTTGCTACCGATGTGGTCGACCCACCATCTCCTGCAAAAGTTTGCTGATCATGGGCCGAGGTATAATGTACCGACCATTCGTTTCTGGACAATTGATATTTCACCTCTTTTCCCGTTTTTAAATCTGTACCACCTACATAGAACGTTTGCCCTCTAGGCAATTGCAAATCGTACCAAATGTATTTACCGTCGGTACTGAACCATTCGTGTCCAGCAATTTCCATATCCATAGTACGTTGATGAATCAATGTAGGCTCCTTCCGTTTTACTACATCTATCGTCCAAATCCGGTCGACTTTATGCCATGGCCCTTCATGGCAAAACATTAACAAATGAGGATCAGTGGGTGAAAATTGCACATGATTGAGCCAGGCACTATCCGTAAATATCTTTTGCAATGCTCCTGTTGCAATATTAATTGTAAACAAGGTGCGTGGTAGTTTAGCCTCGTAAATCCGGTTAAAATATTGATGTTTTTCAGGATATTGTTTAAAAATTTCCCTTTCTGCCGGAGTCGAATATGCACCCGCCAACAGGGTACCATCTGCGTTAACTGTGGTAACAGAAGCTCGAAAGTTGGCCGGGAAGACATAAACCAATCGTTGCGCGCCTGTTTGAACGTTAACGGCAAACACACTGTCTTTTATCTGATAATAAGCTGTAGCTGTTTTGTTATGAACGATTTCACCTCCAATGCGGTCTGTACTATGTGTTAACTGCGTAACAGCTAAACTAGATAAATCAACAGCATACAGTTGTTTATTCTGCACATTCAGGTTATATATCTCCTGGGCTTTTTGTTTTAGTTCGCCCGGGTAATTTTCTTTCTGTCGTTCATCGCTTCCATAAAACACCATTTTGTTACCCACAAACGGATTGTTATGAAAATAAAAACTCAAGTTGATCCCCGGTCTCCGAACCAATTTAATGATTCGATGATGCGTTACATGATCGATCCACTCATTAGGCATTTCTTTGCCTCCAGTTTCCAATACAGGTTGGGCGTGCAATGCGATACCGCATAATAACAACATCCACATGAGCTTAAATTTTTTCATAATTGTATGTTTAAGAGCGGAAAGCAGAAAGCGAAAAGATTAATTACTGCCCCTGCTACTGACCCCTCATATCTTACATCTCATATCTTACATCTCACATCTAAAATGGTATCAAGACTTACTAACACGCGTATCTAAATACGAAGTACTATGTACTAAATACTTCTCCTATCTCACATCTAAACCTCTAATACCCTTCATTCTGTGTATAAACACCTGGTTTGGCATCCAACTCTGCTTGAGGTATGGGGTATAGGGTATAATTCAGCTGAAAAGGCTCGATTTTATCCAATACGTCATCCTGTTCAATCCATTGCGTCATCACCGACTCTACCAAGCCGCTCCGTATCAAATCAGGCCAACGCAAGCCTTCCGCTGCAAATTCTTTCCTACGTTCTTCCATTAGTTGTGGTAAAGTAACACCAGTGACCGGTGCTAATCCAGCACGATTACGCACCTGATTCACGATATCATCCACATCTTGTTGTGTGCCGGTGGCACCGTTTAAAATACACTCGGCCTTCAGCATCAATACATCCGTATAACGCCAAACAATAAAATTGATCGGCCAATCTTCCCGGTTACTGGGTACCTGTGTCAAGTCGACATATTTCTTAAAGAAAGAACGCTGCTCAACAACTCCGTTATACTCATATCCGGTTTGTATGGTGAAATCTTTTCGAATGTCATCGGCTTCATAAGAAGCCAATAAATCTTCTGAAATCGGTCGGATCTGTAGCCCGCCCTGTGTCGGTTTACCATTCGACTGAAACCAGGTATCAGGTACCAAAACCCAGGGGAAAGTACCACCAACACGCGGGTTTTGACCCGTAACGTACTGTATATCAAATATTACCTCGCTATTATACTCATTAATGTAGGCGAATATTTTGGAATAGGCATTGGCTCCTGTTAAGAATTGGTAATCGCCACTACCGATCACTTCATTTAACAGTGTCCATGCATCCTGCCATTTATTTGCGGCCATTCCCGAGCCATTTACTCCATAATCTGGTCCCGACTGTGTCATATACACCAAAGCCAATAACGTTTGGGCTGCGGCATGGGTAACCCGTCCTTGATCAGCGCTGGCGTATTCCTCTTTCGTGGGCAACAACGGAATCGCCGCCAGCAAATCGGCCACTATAAAATCATACACCTCCCCTATACTGCTCTGTGGTACCTGCGCTGCTTCTGGAGCCGTTAGCGAATGGTCTACCAGCGGAATCCGTCCAAACCAGCGCAATAAGTCGAAGTAAAAGAAGGCCCGCAAGAATCGAGCTTCACCTTCTAATCGAGCACGTAACGTAACATCGGTTACTATGTTGCCATTTTTTTCCAACTGCTCTAATACGACGTTAGCGCGGTTGATACCGTTGTAATTCGTTAACCAAGCTTCAGCCACATAAGGGTTCGATTTAAGGGTACGGTGAAAGCCGTTAATACCTTCCCAGTCGCGTACACCTCCGTCAGATACGGCATACAAATTATCCGAGCGCGTCTCTGAAAGGTTCAATTGCCTATCTGGATATTCCCTTAGAGCCGAATAGACGGCATTGAGTCCTTGTATAAAATCATTCGGGATTTGATAGAATGTCTCTGTTGTTGGATCGGATATAGGTTGCTGATCTAATTCTTTCGAACAGCTGGAGATAACAACCGTCGCCATTAAAAGAAGCGCCAGCTGCTTGAGTGATATATGCTTTATCGTGTTCATGGTAAATGCGTTAGAATGTAAAGTTTAAACCTAGAATCAATGATTTCGGTATGGGTAGGCCTCCATAATCGCCTGCTTCGGGGAATTGGGTGCTACCGCTCAAATTGGTATTGGTAGCTTCCGGGTTAAACCCACCGTCATACTTATCAGAGCCAAAGAAATTCTCTGCGGTGATAAAAATGCGCGCACCATTTAGTGTCGTCTTCGGAATGATCCTACCCAAGTCATAGCCCAAAGTAATATTGCGTACGCGCAGGTAATCTGATGGATAGAGCCAATCGGTATTTTTAATGCGGCCAAAGGATCCGGTAGCCTTACCCACTTCACCGGCGCCTGGATCTTCGGGCGAGCGCCACCGATTGCGCCAGCTACCGATTACATTGTCTACAATCCCCGTTCCGGTACGATTAACGGCTCTACCGAACAACGAATAAATGCTACCACCCCATTGCCCTTGTACGAGCACGCTGAGGTCAAAACCTTTATAACGGAAGGTATTGGTAATACCCCAGGTATACGTCGGATTAGGTTTCCCCAAGATCATCCGATCGTTTTCATCAATCATGCCATCTTCGTTATAGTCAAAGTATTTTGGATCCCCAGCTGTTTGGTTACCATAAAGAGGTGCACCGTTATCCATATCTGCTTGCGATAAAATACCATCTTGACGCACTACGTAAATGCTATACATGGGTTCACCCACACGCAAAATACTGTGTGAAATATCAAATGATGATGGAATAAGCAGTTGCGACTGTCCATTAGCCAGCGATAATAACTTATTGCTGTTATGACTTACATTCAGATTGGTTGACCATTGAAAATCGCTACCCGTTATATTTTGACTATTGATTTCGACCTCCCAGCCTCTATTACGTACGCTTCCGGCATTATCTAACGAAGACACGAAACCGGTAATTTGTGAGATGGGTACGTTTAACAATAACCCACTACTTTTCCGATCATAATAATCCACTGTAGCGGTTATCCGATTATTCAGAAATCCCATGTCGATACCCACATCAAACGTATTTGATTTTTCCCAAGTCAGATCCGGATTATAAATACCACTTGGTGCCAATCCGGTTACTAGTTGCCCACCAAGCGCATAGGCATAATTCCCTAACAAGGAGAGGCTACTGTAATCGCCGATGTTGTAATTACCCGATTTCCCCCAACTCGCCCGTAATTTTAAATCGCTTAGGGTACCGCTGATATCTTGCATAAAATCTTCCTGTGAAATCCGCCAACCTACGGAGGTAGAGGGGAACCAACCCCATTTGGTATTTGCACCAAAGCGCGATGAACCATCACGCCGGGCAGAGGCACTCAACAGGTATTTGTCTTTATATGCATATTGAAGTCGGCCAAAATAAGACAACAGCACATTTTTAGTTTCCGTTGTATTTCCGGTAATACCCAAGGCATAATTTAAGGTAGTGATGGTACTGCTTCCATATCCATTCTGTGACGACATGGTTGCATTATCCAATTTATCCGCATTATAAGAAAAACCAAGTAAAGCAGACAAGCTATGATCATCGGCGATTACCCGATCATAGGTGAGTGTATTCTCATTAACGAATGTTTGTCTTCTATATGTATTGTAAGCTCCAGAAGTCAACTTTGTCAAATCTGCTTGTCGATTATCCAGCGAGCTCGTCACTGTAAAAGGGATATAACGTTTAAAAGTATTATCTACATGATCGAGATTGACTGTTGTCTTAAACTTTAAGCCATCTAAGATTTGATATTCACCAAAAAGCGAACCTACTGTTCTAAATTTTTTACTCACCGCCAATATGTTCTCTAACTTTCCGATGGGGCTATTAGCCGAAGTGCTCCAACGATATTGCGAGTTATCACCTACATTGGGATACAAACCGAAACTGGCTTCTTGAACGGGCGAGAACGAAACCAATTGATGCAGAATGTTATCTTTTCCTTCTACGCCCGGATCATTCCCAATGGAGTATGTAGGTGTTAAATTCACACCAAAAGTAAGCCTATCATTCGCTTTTACTTCTACGTTTGCCCTAGCTGCATATGAGGTAAAATCCTGATGGATAATCATTCCTTCTTGCCGATTATAATTGCCCGATATATAGTATTTCACGGCATCTGTACCACCGCTAGCAGAAAGCTGGTAATTTTGTGTTAGGCCCTTTCTAAATGCCTCGTCCTGCCAATCAATGAAATTCAGTCCCGGATGCCCTGATTGCAGCCAACGATCATCAATCATGAGGTTTGTATTTACTTGATTGCCCGATAAGCCTAAAATTTGGCGGCGTTCTTCCGTTGTCTGACTGGCCGTCCTACCCGATCCGGATTTCACCCACGCATCATTGATCATCTCTACTGCCCGATCGATCCATTCTGTTGCACTGAGCATATCCAACTTTCGGCTCCGCTCGTTATAACCAATATACGTGTTCAGGTTGATAGCGGGTTTGCCTGTTGTTCCCTTTTTGGTGGTAATGATCACGACCCCATTCGCAGCTCTCGAACCATAGATTGCAGCCGCAGACGCATCTTTCAGCACCTGAATAGAGGCGATATCATTGGGGTTGATATTATCCAGTGGATTCCCGGTAGAATAGCCCCCATTGGCATTGGGCGTTGCTCCCGAAAGCGGGAAACCATCTAATACATACAGGGGTTCATTGCCGGCAGAAATAGAGCCTACACCCCTTACCTGTACACTTAAGCCCTGCCCCGGGTTACCCGTTGTTTGTTTTACCCGCACACCAGCCATTTGCCCTACCAAAGCCTGATCAACACGCGGTATTGGCCGTTCTGTTAACTTTTCCGTGTTCATAGTGGTGACGGCGCCAGTAATATTACCGCGCTTTTGCTGACCATAACCTACGACGACGACTTCATCCAATCCTTGACTATTCTCCTCCAATTGTACATCGAGCGTATTGCTCGTAACCAGCTGCTCATGGCTTTTATAACCTACATAAGAGAATATCAATGTTTGGTTTTTATCTACCTGTATGGCATATTGGCCATTTGCATCTGTGGTGGTACCACTGGTTTTTCCTTTCACCAGTACTGAAACACCTGCCAAATGGCTACCATCTGTAGCGCTTGTCACTTTCCCACTAACCGTTTGCCCCTGGGCTAATACGATGCCGGGAATACATCCCAACATGAGGCAGCATAATAGGCCCCATACTTCCTGCCGTACTTGTTTTCTTTTTAACCGATCCATCATAAAACTTGCTTCATTTGTTTATTCATTGTTAGCTGGCGATAAAACACATTATCGGTATGTTGTTTATTTGTATCTGTCTTAGTGGCAAAATTTATTATTGGTTAGTTCTACACTTTCCTGCCGAATACTATACACAATATTAACAAGCCCATTAAAGGCATGCATCCTGTGGTGTCCTGTGAATTCAGATAAAACGAAACAATAATGGGCTTAACGATGTGTTAAACCCATTATTTCTTTATGTGATAAACTACGCAATCGATTCCGATGATGTAAAAATATGGTGACAGTGCGTTTAAATGGCGTACATCAATGATCGGTTAAGACATTTACTCGAGGCATTTCGAATTGTTTATTCTCACCTTGTACTTGAGGTGTTCCAAAATAGAAGTAAATCGTACGCTCCACCATTCGACCATCTACATGATTGGTCTCACTCTGTGGCCCTAGGCGCCGGGTATCGGTACTGAGATTCAGGGCTAATTTCCCGCCCAAGGGAGGGATGGCATCCAGTAACGAGATATCGCCCTTCGGCAATTCAGGGTATGATTTTGGACCCGTGATGCCGTAAAAATCGAATAAGCGCACATACAAATTATCTTGTGGAGTACTCATATAGAACTTACCTTCCACTGTGTTAATTTCCATCCAAGATACATCTGCATAGTACCCTTTAAACTCCGGGTAGCGCCATGGGTAACGCCCTGTCTGTGTATCATTATTACGGTTTTTCCAGACATCATATGTCGTGCCTTGTAGACGGTTTTTCCATACCCGATAAGGGCCTTTTCCCAGCCATTTTACTCCTAAAACAAAATTCTCTGGATAGTTGAAACTCACACCAGCAAAAGGATAGTCGCCATGAAGCTGATAAGCATAACGCAAAGTTACCCAACCACTTTTCTCCATTCGCCATTGCACATATTTCAGGTTACCTTCATAAACCGTTTCGATCACCTGTTCCCCATTTTGTTCGGTGTGGGTTACACGGAGCGGTTGAGCTGTACCCTGAACCAATAGGGGGCCGCCTCGGAAAGATAAGGGCTTACTTCGGGCATTTCCTAGCTGACTAAGCAAACCGCTATGTTTATGGATACCCAAACGGATACCATTTGCCTGTAACACAAACAAGCTATCTTCCTCCATAAAACGAACAGCGGTATCTGCTTCTTCCGCAAACACATGTATCGCTAATTTTTCGGCAGGTTTCACTTTCCATACCCAGCGGTATACTTCTTCGCCATGCGGATCATAAGCACTTAAAGCCAATGCATCATGGTCTTTCCAATTATGAGGTAACTGTAAGATCAGCTCGCCTTTTTCCAGCGGGGCAATAGACGAGAAATGAGCATCGCCCTGTGCCGCCACGGTATATCCCCCTTCTTCATCCAAAGGCCCACTAAAATGAATCAATTGCCATTGCGCTGTACATGCCTTTAAGTTGGTAAAATGATAGCGGTTTTCCAACGGTATATGCCCATCAAAATCAGCAGGTAGTTCCTGGAGAGCTATTTTAATGGGCGAATAAATTTCACGAATGGCGTTGACACTTCCTTCATGCTCCCGATGTGGGCCAACCAATCCGTCAGGTGCATTCACCCCATTCACATCCATCATATTATTTTCATCTGTGCGCACCAAACCTTCGTCTACCAATGCCCAAATAAAGCCCCCAGCACCGCGTTTCGCTTGCCAGTGCAACTCCCAAATGTCTGCCAAACCAGCTGCTCCACCACCATCGTCTTGCGCATGCAAAAATTCCGTCGGCATATAAATATTGGTATCGGCCAATATTTTCTGGGTGCTATAATAATCTTCGTAGTGATTGCAATCAATTCCATTGAATGCATTGCCCGGACGGTGATGTGCATGGATAACCGGTCGGTTAGACAAATCGTATTTTCCAAATAAGCTATCGAGATCGAAATTATGACCACCTTCATTCCCGTTACTCCAAAAAATAATAGACGGGTGATTGGCATCGCGGACGACCATTTCTTTTACCAGTTTAGTACCCACTGGTGTGGCATAAGCTTTTTGCCAGCCGGCCAATTCATCCAACACATATAAACCTAAAGAATCGCACATATTCAGGAAGGACTGATCGGGCGGATAATGCGAACAACGAACAGCATTCATATTCATGAATTTGATGAGTTTCACATCATTCAAATCGATGGTAGGATTAACCGAGCGGCCCGTTTCCGGCCACCAGACGTGGCGGTTCACACCCTTCATCTTTATTTTAGTACCATTTAGGTAAATCCCGTCTTGTTTGCGGATCTCGATGGTTCTAAAGCCAAATTTTTGTTGAGTGGTATAGATGGCTTTGCCGTCTTTATACAGCGTGGTTTTCACGGCATAGCGATGTGGTGTTTCGGCTGTCCACAACAGTGGCGAACGCACTTGGGTAGTTAATAGGGTCACCGAATCATGGGCCGAAACCGGAGCCGCTACCCGTTGCACTTGCTTCCCATTCGGATCCAAAATCTCGCTCCGCAGAGACAGTCCCGATACCAGACCTCCTGTGTGGACGGCCATTTGAAAAGTACCATCGGCCTGCGCATGGATGGACGTCCAATCAACAAAGGTTTGGGGTACCGCTTCGAGGTAGACCGGCCGGAATATCCCACCAAATATCCAATAATCAGCCAGTCGCTCTGCATTATTTACAGAGCGATCGGCCGACATTTTGCTCACCGTAACTTGCAATTGATTCGGTTGATCAAATCGCAATTGCTTGCTGATATCGTATTTAAAGCGATAAAAAGATCCTTGATGAACCGGACCAGCTAATTGGCCATTAATACGCACTTCGGCATCGGTCATCACCCCTTCAAACACCAGGAATATCTTTTTATTTTTCCAATTGGGTTGTATGTTGAATGTATGGCGGTATACCCCTTTTTCATCAAAAAAACGAAAGTTCTTACCATAAGTCACGTAATCCCTTCCGTAGTTATAATGGCCATAGCCTTGTTGTTCCCAATGTGCCGGAACGGCTATTTTATCCCATTTACCACTTTTTCTTCCGGCCGAACACCAGAAATCCCAGACCACTGTATGTTCGTTATCCGTGCCCGAGAGGTATTGAATTTGTTTGGTGATGTCTTGCGAGAAACCCGGCAACCAACTGAATAGTAACAGGGCAATAGAAAAAATAGAAGTACGTATCATCATGTGCGTATGGTTAATTGCCGTCGGGTTTGGTGATATCTGCACGTGGGCTTTCCGGCCAATTCCAACCGCTTATCGCATCCGGATGGGCTGGATTGAAAGTGGGCACCGTTTTCTTTATATAGGGGCGCAGAGCAGGCACCTGTTTACGGATGCCTGCTAATACACATTTCGCAATTTCGTATGCACCATATGTATTGAAATGTGTATTATCTTTCAATTCTTGGTCTTGCCCTGGGTAGGTATGTGCCGGATAGTGTACAAAACCTTTTTTTGAGTCTTCTGGCCCCCATGCTTCATACAAGGTCTTGGTCATTTGGTTCAAATCAATCAATGGTACCTGTAAGTCTGCGGCCACTTTACGGGCAGCTTCTGGATAATCGCCCAGCGAATTGTAAATCTTTCCCTGTTCATCAAAAGTCCTTCGATTCGTAGACGTCACGATAACTGGAATTCCTCCTTTTTCACGAACGGCCTTCACAAAAAAGCGTAAACGCTCTGTATAGGATCCATAGGCCCCATCTTTCGGACCTTTCTCCTTTTGATCATTATGTCCAAATTCAATAAAGAGGTAGTCGTTGGGTTGCATCACACTGAGTACCTTATCTAATCTTTTTGACCCTAAGAAACTGCCCAATGTGAGACCCGATTCTGCATGATTGGCCACGGCAACCTGCGGGGTTAGAAAAGCGGTGATCATCTGCCCCCAAGAGCCCCAAGGTTCATTATCTTGATTCACAACCGTCGAGTTTCCAGCCAAAAACAGCGTGGGTACGGCAGCTGTGGCTAGTTTTGTTACGCTAAGCTGTTCTAGTACAACCTGATGAGCATCCAACTCAATGGTCAATTTATCATCCCAATCAAGTTTTCCCAATTCACGGGATTTTAGTTTGACCGTGCTCCCACCGGCAATTACCCGATCCTTGATATTGATAATAAACGTACGTGTTACTTGTTCGCCCTTCTTCAGTGGCTCTTGCAACAGCAGTAACCGCCGCGATTCGGCCTTTACTGTAAACCGAGCATCGTTACTTAAAGCAGTCACCGTTAGCGTAACACGGTAATTACCTTCGGCCGTCTTAACAGAAAAATAAAAAGGTTTATGGGTAGACTGCACTGTTCCCAGATCGTAACCATAGCTGCGGTTGCTGTCATACGTGTCGTCCGGATGAACCCGCGTATATCCCGTCCTATCCTTTGTAAAAGTATATTGTTGATGATCAGTTGCTGCAGTGGCCGCTTGTAGCCAAACGGGGGAAAGGGTCACACAAGCCAGTAAAATGGCTATCAAACAAATGGCACGTTTATTTTCCATTATTTCCATAAATCTCGGCTTCAATAATACTCCATGTTTCTTTCTTTGTTTGGGTATTGGACTCACTAAGCCCATCATCTAACTTTTTACCCGAAACTTCTTCACCAATAAAGATTTGTTCATCCGCTGCTTTTGTTTGTTGCAAACGGATGGTTACGGTTTGTCCTTTTGCGTTCTTACAAGGCAAAGTGATATAGCCCAAGCTTTTCTCCGTGACACCTTTGAACACTTCCTGTCCATCAACCAATACCTGTAATGGATAACTACGTGTACGGAAATTATTGAGTTTCAACACGACTTCTTTAATAACCGTCGGTTTATCCAATCGATAGGTAATCCATGCCGTCTCCAATGTACCATCATTTGTCCAACCCGACAGCTCATTGTCGTCATAACTTTGTGCTGCCTGATCGGCGTGGGCACCTGCCTGTACACTTTGAATGGTCAATGCCGTGCGTGTTAGCTTAACGGAAGAGCCCACAGGGGTTTGTCCACGCTGAAGATTCGGTTTCAGTCCGTCGTCCGGACGGTTCAAAGATAAACCGTTTTCCACTTTCACCGGAACAGACACCAAACTGATTTTGGCGGCTGTCAAACCCGTTGATTGCGCTTTGAGCGTTATCTTACCCGCTTGGGTGGTTGACCGAATCAATACCCGGTTTATGCCCCCTTCTACCGGTAAACTTTTTGATAAAATATAATTATCAGGCCCTTGGGCAATCCCACCTCGCCATTCGGCAGGGCCATCCAATACAAAATCGATTTGATTCAAGGCGGTGGGGCACCGATTTCCCTTGGCATCCACCACTTCTACCGTCACCAGCGCTAGATCGGCACCATCCGCTTTAAAGCCTTTTGGTGCATGCGCCACGGTAAGTTTCACACTTTTGGGCTTGCCTGCTGTCTGTATCTCATCCGTAGCCAAAACCTTACCTGCTCCATCGTAAGTAACGGCCTTGATCGTTCCAGCTTCCCAAGTAACATCGGGGAAAGTAAATAGAAAATCATAGCTACGCTGCCCGAAACCTTTCGACTTCCCATTCACAAATAGCTCTGTTTTTTCTCCAGCGGCGACCACATAAATAGGTTTGGTCACATCTGGACGATAATTCCAATGTCCGATGATATGCACCCGAGGTTTTTCCACATCGACCCATCCGTCCCACATCACCTGATGAGCATAATACCCATCCTTTTCAATTCGCATGGGGTCGACCTCACCACTGCGCCGATAGTTCTCTGCACCACGGAAGTGCGTGTTTGAATCGGAAAAGATGATGTTCACACCGCCCGAGCTAACTCGTTTACCCGTACCTGGGCGCTGACGCCAATATTCATCCCAACGAATCACATCTTCTATGGCATGGCTATCCTGATTCCGGTTATACGCTTTCGCAGATGCATTTCGGTAGAGTGGCCCATCACCGTCTGGATGGTACGGTGGAGTGTATTCATCCCAATATTTACGCAAACCCTCATCGCGTGCATATTCCATCGCCCACATGGGAATATCAGCACTTTTATTGATGTACAGCATTTCACCACCATATTCGGCCACTTTGCTATCCAACATTTCACGCGAACCAATAGCGCGACCACCGAAGGGATCGTATTGATCACGGATCGCTTTCATTTCGCGCATATGTTGCTCGCTGATAGATTCATTGCCGCATTCGTAAAAAACGATACTGGGATTATTGCGGTTGTAAATCATCGCATCGCGCATCAATTGTTTGCGTTGCTCCCAACGCGTTCCTTCTACATCATGTTCGGCATCGCCCGCGGGCATCGCTTGCAACAAACCCACCCGATCGCACGATTCGACGTCTTGCTTCCAGGGTGTAATATGCATCCACCGCACCAAATTGGCATTGCTGTTCACCATCAGGCCATTGCTAAAATCGCTCAACCACGGTGGTACAGATAGGCCAATGGCCGGCCATTCGTTACTGGTACGTTGTGCATACCCTTTCATCATCAACACGCGATCATTGAGATAAACCATGCCATCATGGAAAGCCGTTTTGCGGAAACCAGTTTTGGTATATACCTCATCCACCGCTTTGCCATCCACTTTCAACCGGGTTACCACGGTATAGAGGTAACCATATCCCCAGCTCCAAAAATGCAGGTGCTGCAAAAGCGCTTCGGCTGTTACATTTTTGGTTTCGCCCGAGCGGAGCGTGGTGGTAGGCCCCTCAAACTTCTTCACCGTATTTCCGTCCAGATCTATGATCTCCACTTCAAAGCCAAAGGTTTTAGCCGTTGTATATTCGTTCTTTACTTCACTTTGAGCCACTACGGTAGCCGTTTTATGTGGTATATCAAAATCCTTCGCGTAAATATACGTTCCGCTGGTTTGCAAGAACGTATATAAAGGAAGGGTCTGATACAGCTTATCGGTTACGTGTAACCATACATTTTTAGGAATACCTCCATAGTTGGCATTAAAATTCCGATCGCTCCACTGAAACTTGGTATTGGTAGCCTTTTCCCGGTAATCCCAATCATTATCAATACGCAGGGCTATGACATTCTCCTGATTGAAATCAACGCGATCGGTGATATCCAAACCAAAAGCCATCACGCCATTTTCGTGTAACCCCACATATTGCCCATTGATGTAAATGGTACCGGCTTGGCGTATCCCTTCAAATTCAATGAATACTTTTTTCCCTTTAGCCTGTGCAGGAAGTTTAAAATGTTTGCGGTACCATACGATACCCGTTGGTAATTGATCAATCGCTACTTTGAAAGCGGCATCTTCATTCCAAGCATGCGGCAAGGTAACCGTTTGCCAATCGGCATCATTATAATTTGAGCGTTGCGCATCGGCCAGATCGGCTTGCTTCAATTTCCAATCGGCATTGAAATTATATTTGATTCGACCTTGTGCGAACGCCACGGAGCTCGACCAAAATAGGCCGACCAGCAGCAGCACACTTCCTTTCCATACATGTTGTAGCATCATGATTTTTTTATTTTTACCACCCGGGGTTTTGCATCGCGGCACGTTCTTCTGGTGTTAAGGACTGACCGTCTTTCTGCACCGCATCTAAGAAACTCTGTGGTATGGGTCTTAACAAATGTTTTTCCCGCACATTGGGAGCCGCTTCCGGATTAAATTGCTGATCTCTTTCTACTAGGGTCTTCGTGCGCGACAGGTCTTCCCAACGATGGAATTCGCCCATCAATTCGCGCGAGCGTTCATTTAAAATAAAATGGATAAAGCATTGCTGCATCGACGTAGCCGATGGGGGGTACATTTCGGCAATTGCCTGCGGGGTGCCTGGTGTAAACGATGCTTCGGTTACCACCATTTCATTTTTAGTTGCATGTACGGTTCCTGCCGTTACATTTTCTGCCCGATAATACACCGATGTTCGGTCTTCGCCCTCACTAAAACCAGCCCGTTGTCTTAAAATATTGATGTACTTCAAGGCAGAAGCGTAGTCGTTCTTTCTACCATATGCTTCGGCCACAATTAAATAGGTTTCGCCTATCCGTGCCAAAATGCCATCGCGCGTACCTTTTTGGGCAGAAACAGACGACCGAAAGGGATCAATATATTTAGAGAGCGCTAAATACTGACTGAGTGTCCAATTGGTGGTTACCTTCCCATCTTCCAAGTAATACCGCACAAACAAGGTCGGAGCCGATTTATTGATGGTCTCGCTGGTAAAACGCGTATCATTTTTATCGTTTGCGATATATACAATCGCCGTATCGCCTACGTTGAACTTCAATTGGCCTGCTAATTCCGGACTTGGCGCATTCGAGGCATTCCATTTCGGTAATGTTTTCGCATTGTTAGCGATATAAGCAAATTTAAAGCTCTTATAGAAACGTGAATCAGCCTTCCGGTTGTATACATCCATGGCATAATCGGTTGGCCGCAGGCGTTGAAATTCGCGACCGTTGGCGATATCCCGAATCATCCCGGGCAAGGTTTGGTAAATGGACAAGAAATAAAGGTGTGTTTGATTGCCATAACGACCAGCCAATGCTTCTTGATCATCAAACTGTGCCGATAGCAAAATTTCCGGATTAGTTTCGTTCACATCGTTTACCTTGGTATAGCGGAAAATATCGGCAAAGTCGGTCGCCAATTTATTGGGGGAGTTGTTAATGACCTGCTCACCAAAATAAATAGCGCTATCTAGATCTGTTGTTTTACTAAAAGCCGCATTCAACTCACTCGCCCGATACAGATAGGCTTTTGCCAAACAATGTGCTGCAGCCGCTTTGGTAATCCGCCCCACTTGCTCCGGGTTCGTAGGTAATAAATCTACGGCCGCTCTGAAATCGCTGATTACCTGTGCATAAACCGCTTCTGCAGATGCACGTACAAATTCCGTTTGCAAACTTTCCGAAGGTTCCAGTTTAAGCGGTACACCACCAAACTGTTTCACTAATTTAAAGTAATCAAACGCACGCATGAAATAACATTCGCCCAAGCGTGTGTTTTTCTGCGCTCCTTCCGGATATACCGTTGGGATATGTTTAATCCCTGTGTTGGCGGTATTGATATTTCCGTACATATTATCCCAAACGTTGGCAAATTCTCCGGTTGATGGGTCTAATACACTGGAATAGGTATTGAAATGTACCTTATCCAAACCACCGCCATTAGTAAATTCGTCCACACCGTAGTTTGTGGTGGTGTAAGCCCATTCATAATTAAAATGGAAACGGAGCCCATCATACATCCCTGCCACTAAACTTTCTAAACCTTCTACCGATTCGTAATGCTGGTTGGTGAGTGTTGCCACGACTTCTTCATCTAGAAATTTGGAGCAAGAAGTGGGTATGATGGTACCGGCCATTAAGAGGCCGATGACTAACTTTTTATTTAATATGCTCATGATCGTTTTTCAATTAAAAGGTTGCATTCAGTCCGACAACAAAACTTCTAGATGAAACAGAAGAGTTGATGTCTGGGTCGATAAATCCATTTTTGGTATACAGGTACGGGTTGAGCAACTGGCCATATAGCTTTAAATTACTCAAGTGAATTTTAGACAGCACACTCTTTCCAAAATTATAGCCCAACGATACATTACGAAGCTTAATGAAAGAACCATCTTGGTAGTTCATGGCCGAATAATGGATCGGCTGACCGCCATTGCCAAAGTCGGCACGCGGGTAGGCATTGGTTGGATTATCAGGTGTCCAATAATCCACCTTGCGCGAGGCATAGCGCCCTTGCATATCTACTGCTCCACCTTCGATCAAGAAACCCCAACGTGCATAGAAGAAGAATGACAGTTCCCAATTCTGGTAATTGAAGGTATTAGTGATACCCGAAGTCCATTTTGGAAAACGGTTGCCTAATACCTTCCGATCGTTGTTGTTATCGATGATGTAATCGCCATTTAAATCAGCCACACGAATATCCCCCGCTTTATAGGTGGCGCCATTGGCATTAAATTTATCCATCTCTGCTTTATCAGCCGTCTGCCAAATGCCTATTTTTTCAAAATCATAGTATACAAACAACGGTTGGCCAATAAAGAAATTAGACGCCGGTAAATCCGATTGACCATCCAGCAACTCCACAATTTCGTCTTTATTGGTTGCGATGTTGAAACTCGTTTGCCATTTAAAATCAGGCCGATCGATGTTCAATGAGGTTAATGAGAGTTCGACCCCTTTATTTTTGGTTTTACCTACATTGTAATACATGGTGGTGAAACCGTTGACAGAGGGAATGGGCCGGTTCATCAACAGATCGCTTGTATGCGAACTATAAAAATCGAGCGAACCACTTAACCTGT
>Ga0182744_1000200_pt1 | contig 65868 bp, 53 predicted proteins | sample eDN3rd30CKraftMG_FD_128525 | JGI IMG/M metagenome (GOLD analysis project Ga0182744, IMG submission 128525) | Enriched Miracle-Growth compost microbial communities from Emeryville, California, USA - eDNA 3rd pass 30_C Kraft MG (version 2) (version 2) ... | reverse complement strand
GCCAGCAGCTCGAAGCGGTTCTCCTTGAGCGCGGTCTGCAACCGCTGCAGCCAGTGGATTTCGCCGCGATGGCGCGCCACCGACTCGTCACGCGCCGAATACACGTGTACGTGGTTGCCCTGCTTCTTGGCGACATAGCAGGCCGAATCCGCCGCACTCATGATCTCTTCGGGCGCGCCGCTTTCGCGCGAGATCTCCACCAGGCCGACGCTCACGCCGATATTGAAGATCTTGTCCTTCCAGACGAAGCGGTAATCGCTGATCTTGCGCACCACGTCGTCGGCGATCTGGCGCGCCTTGTCGAGCGGACAGCCGATCAGCAGCAGCCCGAATTCGTCACCGCCGAGCCGTCCCACGGTGTCCGAATCGCGCACCGTCTCTTTGATCAGCGCCGCCACCTCGCGCAGCATGGTGTCGCCCGCCATGTGGCCGCAGCTGTCGTTGACTGCCTTGAAGCGGTCCAGATCGAGGTAGCACATGACGTGCCGCGCCGGGGTCGCCTGCGCCGTCTCCAGCGACTCTTCCAGGCGCCGCTCGAATTCGCGGCGATTCACCAGCCCGGTGAGTGCGTCGTGGCTGGCCTGGTATGACATCTGGCGAGCGATGCCGCGCAGCTCACTGACATCGCGCACGACCACCACGGTGCCGCCGAGGTCGTTCTTCTGGCCCTTGAGCGGCGTGACGGTCAGCTCCACCGACCGCTCGTCGCTACCGTCGCGGGAGATCATCAGGCCGCGGCGACCGACCGTCACCTTGGTCTGCGTCGCCAGGCACTGGCGCACCGGATCTCCGAGCGAGCGCCGGTCGTTCTCGTCGACCAGCGTGATGATCTCGGTGATGGTCTTGCCCAGCGCATCCGCCGCGGACACGCCGACCAGCTGCTCGCCGGCGCGATTGAGGTAATCGATACGGCCGGTGGTGTCGGTGGTGATTACACCTTCGCCGAGCGAGTCGAGCGTGTCCCAGGCTGTCGGGCGGCCGCGCGGAGCCGCGCTGACCGTCGCGGCGCGCGGCCCCATTTCCAGCATGGTCAGCAGTAATGCCGGACCACCCTGGTAGTCGATGCGAACCGCAGCCAGCTCGATGCGCGCGGTCTGATCACGCTGCGGATGCAGCTCGACTTCGAGCCGGTCCAGCCCGGGCGCGGCCGACAGCACGCGCTGCAGGTGATCGCTCACCACCTCTTTGTAATCCGGATGGACCAGCTCGGCCATCGGCTTGCCGAGCAACTGCTGCGGGTCGTGCCCGACCAGCGCGGCGAAATGATCATTGGCGAACACGACGCCGTCGCGGTGTACCGCCACTGCCTCGTGCAGCCCGCCCAGCAGCCCCTCCAGCGAGCGTTCGCGCTCGCCAATCAGCAGATCCTTGATGGCGATCTGCTCCAGCAACTGATTGGCGGTATCGGCCAGGGGTTCGGCGGCGCCGCTGCTGCGGACGCGCTCGGTATAACGGCCGTCGCGCACGATGCCACCCAGCTGGCGCGCGGCATACGCCAGCGCCGAGGCGCGGCGTTCCCGCCAGAAAATCACGCCCAGCAGGACGATGACGGCGAACGTCAAAGCCGCAACGACGACAGGAATACCCGCAGTCCCTAACATGTCGTAGGGGCACTCATAGATGAATCGCCATTCTTCCCTTCATCCCCGTGTCGCCTCTGGCCGTACTTGCGGCGAGAAACGCACTTGTCAATCGCGCTCCGGCTCAAGCGCGATTGGACTTCACTTGGGCCGGACGGCTGCTTGCGGTACCGGCCTCGAGATGCTGCCCGAGCGACGCTACCAACGTGACTGCAGCATATCGGACGCCAGGATTTCTGCCGCATGGATTGACCATAATGGTAAAGAGGATTCGCGCCGCGCGCGCCTGGCGGCATCGGCCCCAACCTTGTCTGGCGTATACAAAGCCCGTACCCTTTGCGGCCCGCATTTTCCCGGCATTTCCAACCAAGATCGACATGAACATTGAACTGGCGCGGCAGCAGATGATCGAGCAGCAGGTGAACACCTGGGACGTCTTCGACCAGCGGGTGCTCGACACCATGCGGCAGGTGCGGCGCGAGCTGTTCACCCCCACGGCCTGGGCCGATGTGGCCTTTGCCGACGCGCCCATCCCGCTCGAGCACGGCCAATCCATGCTGCCGCCGAAGGTGCACGGCCGCATCCTGCAGGCGCTGGACCTCGCCCCCGGCGACGTGGCCCTGGAAGTCGGAACCGGCAGCGGCTACCTCGCCGCCTGCATGGGTCAGCTGGCCGCCCGCGTCCGCTCCATCGAGATCTTCCCCGAGCTGGCCGAGCGCGCCAGCGCGCGGTTGCTGGCCGCCGCCGCCAACAACGTGGCGGTGGAAGTCGCCGATGCCATGCAGCTCGACGAGCCGTCGCGCTACGATGCGATCGCGGTGACCGGCTCGCTGCCGCTCTACGACGAACGCTTCCAGCGCGCCTTGAAGCCAGGCGGACGCCTGTTCGTGGTGGTCGGCACGGCGCCGGTCATGGAAGCCTGGAAGATCACCCGCCTGGGCGAACGCGAATGGCAGAAGGAAAGCCTGTTCGAGACCGTGATCGATCCGCTGCTCAATGCACCGCGGCCGCCGCAGTTCGTCTTCTGAAGACGCCACGGCGCCGTTTACCGATTCCCACCCGCAGTTCACCGCTTCGCTCTTCACAATCTTATGAGCATCCCTGAAATTACCCCGGCCGAATTCGTCGAGCGTCGCGACCGCGGCGAGGCCCTCACCCTGCTCGATGTCCGCGAGGACTGGGAGCTGGCGGTGGCCAGCGTGCCGGGCGTGCTGCACATCCCGATGGGGCACGTGGCCGACCGGCTGGCCGAGCTGGAACGCGAGCGCGAAGTGGTGGTGATGTGCCGTTCCGGCCGTCGCAGCCTCGAGGTCGCGAAGTTCCTGCAACAAAACGGCTTCCGGGCGGTCAATCTGGCCGGCGGAATCCTGGCCTGGTCCCACGACCTGGATGCAACCATTCCGACCTATTGAGACGTCCAAGAAGCGTCTTGAAGAGGGTCGGGGGGCGTCGGAGCCGGTCAGGAACTTGAAATCGACCGGCGGGAAGTCCGCGGCCAGTTCGCCAAACAATGCAAAAACATGGGAACCGTGAAATGAAACTGCGTCCGCGCCTGCTGCTGCACACCCTGGGGTTGGGTGGGCTGTCCCTGATCGCTTCCGGCTACGCCGTCACCGCCCAGGGCGCCGATCTTCTCGAGGTCTACCAGCGGGCGTTGCAGAACGATCCGCAGATCCGTGAAGCGGACGCCAACCGCCTGGCGAGCCGCGAGTCCAAGCCGCAAGCCCTGGCCGCGCTGCTGCCACAGCTCAACGCCACTGGCAACTACACCAAGAGCGAATCTTCGGGCGCCAACACCTTCTCGAGCACCCAGCAGGGCCAGGTGCAGATCATCAATCGCCAGAGCGCCCAGGACCTGGACTCCACGGGCTACCAGATCCAGCTGCGCCAGACCCTGTTCCGCTGGGACCAGTGGTCCGCCCTGAAGCGCGCCGATTCCCAGGTGGCCCAGGCCGAGGCCGATTACCAGGCAGCGCAGCAGGATCTGATCCAGCGCACCTCGCAACGCTATTTCGACGTCCTGGCCGCCCAGGACACGGTGGACGCCGCCCAGGCGACGCTGGAAGCCCTCAACCGCCAGCTGGAGCAGGCCGAGAAGCGCTTCGAGGTCGGCCTGATCGCCATTACCGACGTGCAGGAGGCGCGCGCCGCCCACGACAGCGCTGCCGCGAACGTCATCCAGGCCAAGCGCACCCTGGCCACGGCCGAGGAGTTGCTGCGCGAGCTCACCGGCGAGTCCTTCGATACGTTGGCAGCCCCGATCGAGGACATGCCGCTGAAATCGCCCGATCCGGCCAACCAGGAGCAATGGGTCAGCACCGCTCTGGAGCAGAACCTGCGAGTGATCTCCGCGCGGCTCGCGACTGACATCGCCAAGCAGGACGTGAACGTCGCGCGCTCCGGCCACCTGCCGACCATCGACCTGGTGGCCGGCCGCCGCGGCAGCGATGTCACCGGCGATCAGACCATCACCAACCCCGCGTTCGGTGGCAACCCGGCACAACGCTCGACCTATCCTGCCAACAGCAACAGCACCGACGACTCCATCGGCCTGCAGGTGACGGTGCCGATCTACTCCGGCGGCAACACCTCCTCGCAAGTACGCCAGCGCGTGTACCTGCACCGCGCTGCGCGCGAACGGCTGGAGCGCGCCAACCGTGAAACTGAACGAGCCGCACGCGATGCATACCTGGGTGTGCTGAGCGAGATGTCCCGGGTCAAGGCGCTCAAGCAGGCGCTGGAATCCGGCAAGACGGCGTTGCAGGCTACCGAAGCCGGCTTCGAAGTCGGCACGCGCACCACCGTCGACGTGCTGGACGCGCGCCGCCGTCTGTTCGAGGCCCAGACGAACTATTCGCGCAGCCGTTACGACTACATCCTCAACGTTCTGCAGCTGCAGCTGGCCACCGGCACGCTGAAGAAAGAGGATCTGGTCGAGATCAACAGCTATTTGAAGGAACGGAATATCACGCGCTAAATCGCGCTGTTCTCGCCAGGTTACGCGCTATCCCGACGCAAGCTGAACCCGTTCAGCATTGGCTTGCGCGTCACCTGGCGAAGGCCTGATTCCCGCGGTCCCGGTCATTCCCGCGCAAGCGGGAATCCATCCTAATCATCCGGATGGACTCCCGCTTCCGCGGGAGTGACGGAAAGAGCGGAGCGCCGAGCCGGATCTCTGCCAAGAACGCGGTGGGTATGTGACCCTCAGCCCGCCTTGCGCAGCAGCGGCTCGATCAGCACCATCACTCGCGCCAGCGCGCCGCGGTTTGCTTCGACAATCGCGCGCGCAGCGCTTCCCATTCGGGCGCGGCGTTCCGAATCTGACGCCAGGTCGCGCAGCGTCGCCGCCAGCGCATCCCCTGACTGCACTTCCAGCGCGGCACCGCTTGCGAACAGCAGCCGCGCGATATCCGGCGCGTTGAAGTTGTTCGGCCCGGTCAGCACCGGGCGTTCGAGCGCCGCCGGCTCCAGCAGATTGTGTCCGCCGATCGGCACCAGGCTGCCGCCGACGAAGGCCACGTCGCACGCGGCGTAGAACATCAGCAACTCGCCCAAAGTATCTACCAGCAAGACCCCTGTCTCTGCCGTCACCTGCTCGCCGCGCGAGCGGGTCGCATAGGGCACTCCCTGCGATGCAAGCCACTGCCGAACGCGCTCGAAGCGATTCGGATGCCGTGGAACCAGGATCAGCAACGCGTCGCGTCGTCCCTGCTGGACGCGGCGATGAGCCTGCAGCACGAGGTCTTCCTCGACGTCATGCGTACTGCCAGCCACCCACACGAATCGATCCGCGAACTGAGATACGCGCAGCGCCTGGCCCTTGATGCGCGCCTCTTCGGGAATTTCCAGATCGAATTTGACGTTGCCGATGACATGCGTGCCGGCGCGATTGGCGCCCACGGCGAGGAAGCGGTCCGCATCGGCTTGAGTCTGGGCCGCGATCACGATGTCCTGACTCAACGCGTCGCGGAACAGCCCGGCGATCCGACGGAAGCGGCGCACCGACCTTTCCGAAAGCCGCGCGCTGGCCAGCACGATCGGCAGCTGGCGCCGGCCGCATTCGCGATACAGATTCGGCCAGACCTCGGTTTCCATCACGACCGCGATAGCCGGCCGCACGCGATCGAGAAAGCGGCGCACCGCGCCCGGCAGGTCGTACGGTAGATAGGAGTGATGGACGGCATCGCCGAACAATGCCTGCACGCGCTGCGCACCCGTAGGCGTCGCCGTGGTCACGAGGAGAGGATGGTCCGGATAACGCTGTCGCAGCGTACGCACCAACGCTGCCGCGGCCTGCACCTCACCGACAGACACCGCGTGAACCCAGATGGCGCCGTCGAGGCGCAGGTCCGTGTAACCAAAGCGCTCGGACAGGCGGTCGCGATAAAGCGGATCCCTGATACCACGCCACGCGGTCCATCCGAACGCCAGCGGCGCGGCGATGCCGATGAGCGCGTTGTAAATCAGACGAAGCATGAGGGCCGACAGCCTACCGTCCGCGCGCCCGGCACGATAGGGTTTACGCGCCCTCCCCACTCTCGTCTTTACTTCATCTACTCGGGAGAGGTTGTGCGCGGCGCGGCGAGATGCGCCGTGTCCGTTCGCAGGTTAACTGGGCTACCATTCCCGCGACTCATGCACACGCCACACAAACAACGGCTATGAGCATGCCGGCCGACGACGTGGCAGGCCACCGCCGCGCGCGCGCGGCGGAGGAAGTGCCTCTATACCGCTTCCTCGGACCGCGCTACTGGGGTGTCTGGCTCGGCATCGGTTTCGTGCGGTTGGCAAACCTTCTTCCGTTGCGCGCGCAGATCCTGCTCGGCCGCTTCCTCGGCAGGATCGGTTACCTGTTTGCCCGCCGCGACCGGCGCATCGCGGCGATCAACATCGGCCTGTGCCTGCCGCAGCTCGATTCTGCGCAGCGCCACAAGCTGGTGCTCCGGCATTTCGAGTCCCTGGGCTGCGCCTTCTTCGAGACCGGGATGGTCTGGTGGGCACGCGACTCCCGGCTCAAGCGCTTCGTAACTTTCGAAGGGCTGGAGCATCTCGAAGCAGCACTGGCGCAACGGCGCGGCGCCCTGCTGCTGAGCGCGCACTTCACCACGCTGGAAATGGGTGCCCGCGCCCTGACGCTGCTGGGCGCTACCAGCATCATGTACCTCAAGCCGGAGAATGCGCTGCTCGCCGAACTGTCGCGACGCGGACGCGCCCGGCACACGGTCCAGGCGATCGCCTCAGACCAGATCCGCGACCTGTTGCAGAACCTGAAACAGGGCCTGCCGGTCTGGTACGCGCCGGACCAGCGCTTCCTCGACAAGAACAGCGAGCTGGTGCCGTTCTTCGGCCACCCGGCCGCCTCCAACGTGGCTACCTCGCGGCTTGCTAGAATCTCGCGCGCCCCGGTACTGCCCTACTTCCCGGAACGCCGCGCCGACAACAGCGGTTACGTCATGCACATCCTTCCGCCCCTCGACAACTTCCCGACCGACGATGCCGTGGCCGACACGCAGCGCTTCCACCAGCTGATTGAAGCCCAGGTGCGGCGCTGTCCCGAGCAGTACCTGTGGGCCTACAAGCGCTTCAAGCGCGCCGACCTGGATCCGTACCGGAAATGAAGCGGCTGGCCTTGCTGAAACCCGGGTACTGGCCCACCTGGCTGGCGCTGGGAATGCTGCGGCTGTTCGAGCCGCTGCCCTACCCGGTGCTGCTCTGGATCGGCCGCCGGTTCGGCGATCTGCTGTTGTTGTTGCCGATCTCGTTCGTGCGCATCGCGCAACGCAACCTGGATCTGTGCTTTCCGGAGAAGAGCGCCGAGGAGCGCAAGCGCATCCTGCGCGGACACTTTCACAGCGTCGGCATCGGCATGTTCGAAACCGCGCTCAGCTGGTGGAGCCCGAAGCGGCGCATCGACAAGCTCACACGCCTGGAAGGCGAAGAGCACCTCGAAGCTGCGTTACAGAAAGGCCGCGGCGCCATTCTGCTGAGCGCGCATTTCACGCCACTGGAAATGAGCGGCCGCGTGCTGTGCGAGCGCATGCCGCTCAACATCATGTATCGCCCGACCGACAACGCGGTGCTCGAACATTTTCTGGCGAGCCAGCGCGGCAGGCGCACCAAGCGCGCCATCCAACGTGACGATGTGCGCACGCTGGTCACGGCACTGAAGAGCAATGAACCGGTGTGGTACGCACCGGATCAGAGCTATCGCAAGAAAGGGGCGCAGATGGTGCCATTCTTCGGCATCCCGGCGGCCACCAACACGGCCACCTCGCGCCTGGCGCGAATGACGGGCGCCGCCGTACTGCCCTATTTCCCCGAGCGCATGGCAGACGGCAGCGGCTATCGCATGGTGATCCAGCCTGCGCTGGAGAATTTCCCCAGCGACGATCCGGTCACGGACGCGCTGCGCTTCAACGAAGTTCTCGAAGCCCAGATCCGGCGCGTGCCGGAACAGTATCTGTGGCTGCATCGGCGCTTCAAGGGATTGAGCGCGGATTACCCGAACTACTACGCAAAGAAGCCAGCCGCGGCGACCCAGCCCAACGCCTGACGCTGCCGCACCGCGGATGCGCAATGGATAGGCGCCATCCGGATCCCCTGTTTCATCCCGCGTAGCCTTCCATCAACCAGCCCCACTCGCGGTCGCTGAATCGAGCTTCGGTGCGCTGCCTCGCGATCTTCTCGAGCGATCTCTTCAAACGCGCCAGCACCTGTTCTTCCCAGGTACCGCGCGCACGAATCCGGCCCCGATCGAAATCGAGTACGTACACGGCGCCCGACTCACCCAACAGAATGTTGTGGGCATTCAGATCCGCGTGATGAACACCCTGCGCGTGAAAGCGCGCTACGGTCTTGCCAACCGCCTGCCATGCCTGCGCATCCAGCTCGGCCATGAGATTCGCCAGGGTCTTCGACGGCGGCAACTCTTCAGTGATCAGATCGGCGCGATATACCAACCCGCTGCGCACATAGCGGGCCGCCACTGGGGCTGGCACCGGCAGCTCGCGATTGCGCAGCTCGGCCAGCAGGCGCCATTCGACAAAGGAACGCGTCCGGCCCGCGCCCAGCCACAGATACTGATCGTCGAGCAGCTTTGCGATCAGCCCGCCACGACGATAGTGCCGCAGCACCCAGCTCGCCTCCTCGGTGCGGATGAAGCTTACCGAGGCGCGCCCGCCGGCGACTTCGACATGCGAGCCGCGCGACGCCCAGTACTCGCGTGTAAACAGCTCCTGCGCCGGCTTACGCAATCGCGAAGCGTCGTATAGGATGCCGCTGCCCGGCAGTTGGAGTTGTCGTTCGACGATCGGGGCCATTCGTCACAAGGCTACAGGCTGCGGAAAGAAAAACGAAATGACCGACCTCGCGTTCGCGGACTGAATCGCCGTCACCGACGTCCTTCAATGTCCGCTTCTGCCTTCGATACGCCTCCCGAGTCCGTCTGCATCCTGCGACTGTCCGCGATCGGCGATACCTGCCACGTACTGCCGATTGTGCGCACCCTGCAGCGCGCATGGCCGCAGACGCGCTTCACCTGGGTCATCGGCCGGGTCGAGGCCAAGCTGCTCGGCCACATCCCGGACATCGAGTTCATCGTGGTCGACAAGGGCCGCCTGTTCGACTCATACCGCAGCCTGCGCGAGAAAATGCGTGGCCGCCATTTCGATGTCCTGATGCACATGCAGCTGGCGCTGCGCGCCAGCATCCTGTCGACCGCCATCCCCGCGAAGATCAAACTCGGCTTCGACCGCCGCCGCGCCCGCGAGCTGCAATGGCTATTCACCACCGACCGCATCCAGCCGGCGCAAAGGCAGCACGTGCTCGATTCGCTGTTCGGCTTCGCCGAGAAATTCCACGTCTACGAGAAGCTGCTGCGCTGGGACATTCCCATTCCGGACGCAGCCCGTGAGTACGCGCGCAAGCTCATACCGGACGGCGTGCAGACCCTGGTGATCAGCCCCTGTTCCAGCCATCGCCTGCGAAACTGGCGAGCCGAGTACTACGCGCAGGTCGCCGATTACGCGATCAGCTCACTCGGCCTGCACGTCGTGCTGTGCGGCGGCCGCAGCGAACTGGAACAGCAGATCGGGCGTGAAATCACGGCCCGGATGCAGCACAAATGCGAGAACGCGATCGGCAAGGACACGCTGGTCGAGTTCCTGGCAACGCTGGAACGCGCCACGCTGGTACTGACACCCGACTCGGGACCGGCCCACATGGCAACGACGGTCGGCACGCCGGTGATCGGGCTGTACGCGGCCACGAACCCGGCACGCAGCGGACCGTACCTGAGCCGTCAATGGTGCGTAGACAAATACGACGTCGCGGCGCAACGGCTGCTGGGCAAGCCGGCATCGCAACTGCCATGGACCACGAAAATCGAGCGACCGGGGGTGATGGATCTGATCACGCCGGACGAAGTCATCCGGAAGCTGCATAGCGTGCTGTTGTCACTGTCACGTCGGCGGTAGGTTCGGCTAGGTGTTAGTGCGGCACTGTTGGTTCAGTACCGCAGTGCTGTTTTCGAAGCCGGAGAGCGGCGCTCGTTTGAAAGGGTTGCGGTCCCGGTGAGGGTTGCTCGTTTCGGGACCGCCGTGAACCCATCCATGGGGGCTGCCACAAAAACATCCTGTTTTTGAGGCTCCCGAAACGAGCAACCCTCACCGGGACCGCGAAACCGGATACCGGGGTGGCGCTCGGACGGCACCTTTGAAGAAAAGAAAAGAAGAAGAAGAAGAACGTAGAAGAAAGAAAATGAGGACAGAAGAGTAAGAGGGCGCGTGGTGACTGCCTAGATCCCAGGTTTCCCACCATCGACTGAAGGGCGCATGGCAGAGCTTTGGAACTGCACACAGTTCGAGCAGGAGCCGTCAGCCAACATCAAGCGCGCATCAAGTTCTTTTCCGAAGCGCGCTTCCCGAGCGCCGCTGCACCACAAACCTCTGCGTTTCTGGAGGGGGTGTCTCGTTTCGGGAGCCTCGAAAACAGGATGTTTTCGTGGCAGCCTCCAGGGACGGATTCACGGCGGTCCCGAAACGAGACACCCCCTCCGGAAACGCACACTGCCCATCGAGAGCCCACCTCTAACGCAGCCCACCACAACTGCACGCTGCCAATCGAGTGCCACCTCTTGAGCCGTCCTCACCGGAACCGCACGCTCTCAATCGAGCGTCACCTCTTAAGCAACAATCGAAGCCGCTCTTCCTCTCGGCGAACTCGCTCTCAAACCGAACAGCCCCGAGAGTTCCGTCTCAGTGCGCCCATTCCTCACACTTTCAACTGGCTCACCAGAAATTTCAGACGACTGAGCTGGGACCCCAGCGGTTCCGGTCCGTAACGCAGGCTGATGTACAACGCGCGTACTTCGTCTAGCTCGCTCGCGAGCGCCGGGCGGGCTGCTGCCACACGTGTCAGATAGTCCTGTGGCCCTTCGTGCGGCAGGCGCCCCAGGTCGACTCGGGTGAGGCGACGGCACAGCTGCGCGTAGACCCTGGCGACTGGATCCCGACTGCGCGGCCGGAACTGCCAGCCCAGCCACGCCGACAAGGCGATGAAGAACACGCTGAGTGCCGCGACCAATCCCAAGCCGAGGACTTCCCAATCGGCGTCATCGATGCCCAGCTGTTCCAACAGCGACTGCTGGTGATCCGCGCCGAACTCCACCACGGTGTCGTTCCAGAACGTGTTGAGTGCGTCCCAGGCCAGCCGGATCTGCACCAGAGCGTCGAAGCGGTTGAGCAGACGACCTGGAACCGGTTCGTCCTCGGAGAGTGCTGCTTCCATGCCGCGCTCGACGCGCTCCGGTGCGACTGCGGCGGTCGGGTCGACGCGAACCCAGCCTTTGCCGTCGATCCACACTTCTGACCAGGCATGGGCGTCGGCCTGGCGCACGATCAGGTATCCGCCCATCGGATTGAATTCGCCGCCCTGATAGCCGGTGACTACGCGGGCTGGAATTCCCGCCGCACGTGCCAGGAACGTGAATGCCGAGGCGAAGTGCTCGCAGAAACCGCGGCGCGTGTTGAACAGGAAATCATCCACTGAATCGGCTTCGAGTCGCGGCGGCTCGAGCGTGTAGAAATATTCCTCATCGCGAAATTTGTTCAGCACTGCCTGCACGAAGGCTTCGGGATCGTCACTTTGCGCGAGCAGGTCGAGTGCAAGCTGCTTGGAGCGTGGGTTGTGGTCTCCCGTTCGCGTATCGATGTTCCTGGTACTGTTCGGCAGCTTGCCGGTGAACTGATACTTCGTGTTCGATTGCAGCACGAAAGTGCTCGGTGCGGCGATCGGCGAGCGCGCCAGCAACTGCTGATCGAAGGTACGCACCGCCTGCTCGCGCGGCCATTGCGTCACCGCATCCAGTCCAAAGATCCAGCGGCGGTTGTGCGGTTCGAGCGTCACCTTGTACCGATAAACCGGCCCGCTCGTCCGCAGCGTCTGGTCGGGGTAGAACACCCGCGGTCGTCGCCAGGTGCGACCATCGAAGTCGTGCAGCACGGGGCCGCGCCAATAGCGCTCCCTGGGTGGTGGCAATGCGCCTTCGAACTTCACGCGAAATGCAATCGCTGCGGAAAGGCTCATCTCCGAGACGTCGCCGGGCGACATCTCATCGCTGAGCCCACTGGTTGCGCCTGCGCGCGCTGGCACCGCCCAGAATTGCCCAGGCAAGCGCGGGAAGAACAGAAACAGCGCAATCGCCAACGGCAGCGCCTGCAGCAGCATCCGGCCGGTCAGGCTCATCGCTTCGCGCATCGCCATCGGTGCGGTCTGGTGCGTACGCATCAGCGTGACCGTCAGCAGCCAGGCGGTCGCCAGCATCCACGGCAGCCGCACCAGCGACTGGTTGTAGAGAAAGCCGGCGAACAGAAGGAAGTACGAGACGAAGATCAGCACGGTCAGGTCGCGCGTGTTGCGTGTCTCGAGCAGCTTCATCGCGCCCATGATGACCAGGAACGCAGTTCCGGCTTCCAGTCCGTTCAACGTTCGATAGGTGCTCAACACACCCAGCATCGCGGCGAATGCGATGGCGATGCGCAGCAGCTTCGGCGGCAACTGCCAGCCGCGCAGCTCGATGGTCAGGCGCAGGATGATGCCGGCAGCGGCTAGCGCCACAATCCACACGTGCAAATCTGGCACGTGCGGTAGAGCGGCCAGCGCAAATCCGCCCGTCACCCAGAGCAGGTGCTGGCCGAAGCGTGGCAAGGTCGCGATTGCGCTCGTCACGGTCGCGCCTCGTCGGCATCGAACAGTGCCAGCGCAGTCAGGCAGCGTTGGCGGTGTGCCGGACCGATGTTCGGGGCGATCTGCACTCCGGGCAGCTTCAGGCCGAACGCACGGCCGCTCGCGTGAGCATCTTCGATCCAGCGGCACAACTGCGACAAGCGGGCTTCCGTGCCCAGGGCGGGCAGGGATTCCCAGTCGAACATGTGCGATGTGACCGCGGTGCCGGCGTACAACTTGACCTGCAGTCCTTGTTCGCGCGCGTAAACCTTCCAGGCAATCCGACTCGGTGAATCGCCGGGATGAAAGCTGCGCAAGCCGGCGAAGTCCGCATCGCCACGAGTGGAATCCTGCGCGCCGCCGGTGTCGGTTTCGAACGGTGGCGGTACCAGTCCGCGCGGCGCCGGGCGCGGATAGACGATGCATTTCAGATCCATGTGCAGATACACCCAGGCCCGGAACAGCCCGAACGGGTGCCGCGTCGAGACCTCGAAATGATCCAGCGGCAACAAGCCGCGATGCTGCGCCGGCAAGCCGATCTGCAGGACGGCGCGGCTCGCTGGGTCGATGCGGACAGGTTCGGCGGAATTGAAGTCGTTGCTGACGGTGAGCTCGTGTCGGGCCAGCGGCGCGGTGTTCTCGAGCGCGATGCGGAATCGCGCCATTTCGCCGGCGAATACCGGCTCGCATGCCGCCGATGCAATGGATAGGCTTGCCAGGTTCCGGTGGCAGTAATGCATCGCGGTGAGTCCGAGCGCGCCGAGCGTAAAGGTGAGCCCGAGCGCAAGGTTGTTGGCGTAGTTCATGGCGCCGAGGAACATCGCGAACACCATGAACGCGAACGCGGTGCCGAACGCCGTCGGCAGTATGTAGATGCGTCGTCCGGAGAGAATGATGGGATCGGTATCGGCGCCTTGCCGTCGGCGCGCCCAGGCGCGGGTTTTGCGGCGAAGGCGGGTGAGGAGGCGGCCAGGCATCGGATTGCCCCGGTTATCGACCGGTGAACGACATCCAGTGCAAGCTCATCTCGTTGTTCATGGAGAGCCGGTGTCCGTGCTCACGGTACTGCCACGGCTTTCAGTACCCGCTCGCCGATCTCGCTTGCCGATTGCGCAGAGGTGTCGTCGCGCAGCTTGAGGCGATGACCGACAACGCCGGGAAGCACCGCCTGCACATCCTCGGGCAGCACGCCCGAGTGGCCGTGAATCAACGCCCACGCCTGTGCTGCCCGTAGCAATGAAATCGCCGCGCGCGGCGATAGTCCCGCCTCGAAATGCGGCGACTCGCGCGTATAGCGAACGATGGACTGTACGTAGTCGAGCAGGGCATCGGAGGCATGCACGCCCGGCACCATGGTTTGCATCAGCAGCAGCTGTTGCGGCGACAGTGTCGGCGCCAGCGTTGCGAGCAGGTCGCGGCGGTCTTGCCCGATGAGCAGCTCGCGTTCCAGCGTCGCGTCTGGATAGCCCAGTTCGATGCGCATCAAAAAGCGATCGAGCTGCGATTCGGGCAACGGGAACGTGCCGATCTGGTAGACGGGATTCTGGGTGGCGATCACGAAGAACGGTGCAGCCATCGGATAGGTCTGGCCGTCTGCCGTGACCTGGTGCTCTTCCATGGCTTCCAGCAATGCGCTCTGCGCTTTGGGCGTGGCGCGGTTGACTTCATCGGCGAGCACCAGCTGCGCGAAGATCGGACCCTTGTGAAAGCGGAACTCGCTGCTGTCGCGCTCGAACACGGATACGCCGACGATGTCGGCTGGTAGCAGGTCGCTGGTGAACTGGATGCGCTGGTAGTTCAATCCCAGCGTCTCGGCCAGCGCATGCGCCAGCGTGGTCTTGCCCACGCCCGGAATGTCTTCGATCAGCAGGTGGCCGCGCGCCAGCAGGCAGGCGAGGCACAGGCGCAATTGGCGTTCCTTGCCGAGGATGATCCGGCTGAGCTGCGCCAGGGTAGCGCCGATCAGCTCGACCGGATCGGCCTGGGTGATGAGCGTGGGGACCGGTGAATCCATGACCACGATGCTTCGGTAGCAATGCCAGCGACTAGTGTCACGGTATGGACGGGAAACGCAAGGGCGCAGGTCGCGGCCCTGCCGGGATCCTGCGACCGCGTACGAGGAACCCGGGGCCCCCAATCCCGACATTTCAGGCATCTGCAGCCTGCCGGTGTCGGGGAAAGCCCAGGTGCCTTCCGGGCTGGCTAGCGCTTCAGCTGCGCCACCCGCCGCTCCTGTTCCTCGATCTGGGCGATCTCGCGCTGAAAATCGGCGATGCGCGCGCGTTCCTGCTCGACCACGGCGGGCGGCGCGTTGGCGACGAAATTCTGATTGCCGAGCTTGGCCTCGCAGCGCTTGATCTCTGCCTGGGTCTTGGCCTTGCGCTTGGCCAGGCGGCTCAGTTCCGCATCCGGATCGTCGATGAGGCTGGCGAGCGGCGCGTGAACGGCATGGCCCTCGATCAGCTGCATGGCGGTGGGCGGCAGCGTGCCTTCGTCTTCGACCGGCTGGATGTCCGAGACGTTGGCGAGGAACTGGATCAGGGCGCGGTTGCCTTCGATCAGGCGCCAGCTGTCCGGCGAGGGAGCCTTGATGAAGACCGGAATCTGCCGCGAACGAGCCACGTCGAGCTGACCGCGGATCTGGCGCACGCCGAGAATCGTCGCCTTGATTGGCGCGATCGCCTGTTCGGCTTCTTCGTCCGCCGCGAAAGCGCTGCGAACAGGGTAGGGCTGCAGCATGACCGTCAGTCCCGGCTTGCCGGCCAATGGCGCGACGGTCTGCCAGATTTCCTCGGTGATGAAGGGCATCAGCGGATGCAGCAGACGCAGGTACGCCTCCAGCACTTCGAGCAGCGTTCGGCGCGCGCCGCGCTTCTGCGCATCGGATGACGCATCCGATTGCAGCGTCGGCTTCGACAGCTCCAGATACCAGTCGCAGTACTCGTACCACGCGAACTCGTAGAGGGCCTGCGCAGCCAGGTCGAAACGGTACTCGGCGAATTGCCGCGTCACTTCTTCGATGGTGGCGCCCAGGCGCGAACGGATCCAGCGGTCCGGGATCGAGTATTCGCACGGCTCGTTGCCGGTGCCGTTGTCCTGGCCTTCCGTGTTCATCAACACGTAGCGCGCGGCGTTCCAGAGCTTGTTGCAGAAGTTCTTGTAGCCGTCGACGCGTCCCAGATCGAAGCGGATGTCGCGACCCATGGTCGCCAGCGCCGCGAAGGTGAAGCGCAGCGCGTCGGTGCCGTAGGCGGTGATGCCTTCGGGGAACTGCTTGCGCGTGTTCTTCTCGATCTTGCTCTTCAGGTGCGGCTGCATCATGCCGGAGGTGCGCTTGGTCACCAGCGATTCCAGGTCGATGCCATCGATCAGGTCGAGCGGGTCGATGATGTTGCCCTTGGACTTGGACATCTTGTCGCCGTTCTCGTCGCGGATCAGGCCGGTGATGTACACGTCGCGGAACGGCACGTCGCCGGCGAATTTCAGGCCCATCATGATCATGCGGGCGACCCAGAAGAAAATGATGTCGAAGCCTGTGACCAGCACCGAAGTCGGATAGAAGGTGCGCAGCTCTGGCGTCTTCTCGGGCCAGCCGAGCGTGGAGAACGGCCACAGTGCCGAGGAGAACCAGGTGTCGAGCACGTCTTCGTCGCGCTTGAGCGCGACCTGCCGGCCATGCTTCGCGGCAGCCTGCTTCTGCGCATCTTCTTCCGAGCGCGCCACGTACACGTTGCCCTGATCGTCGTACCACGCCGGAATGCGATGGCCCCACCAAAGCTGGCGGCTGATGCACCAGTCCTGGATGTTGTGCATCCACTGGTAATAGGTCTTGGTCCAGTTCTCCGGCACGAAACGGATGCGGCCGTCCTCGACCGCCTTGATGGCAGGTTCGGCGAGCGGCGCGATGCGAACGTACCACTGATCCGTGAGCCATGGTTCCAGCACCGCGCCGCTGCGATCGCCGCGCGGCACCTTGAGCTTGTGCGGCTCGATTTTCTCGACCAGACCCAGCGCCTCAAGATCGGCAACGATGCGCTTGCGTGCATCGAAGCGATCGAGGCCGCGATACGGCTGCGGCACTTCGTCATTCAGCGCCGCGTTGGCATCGAAGATGTTGATCAGCGGCAGATCGTGACGGCGCCCCAGGTCATAGTCGTTGAAGTCGTGTCCGGGTGTGATCTTGACGCAGCCGGAGCCGAAGGCCGGGTCGACGTAGGTGTCGGCGACGATCGGAATCAGCCGGTCCGTCAGCGGCAATCGGATCTGTTTGCCGACGAAGTCGCGGTAGCGCTCATCCTCAGGATGCACGGCGACGGCCGTGTCGCCCAGCATGGTTTCCGGGCGGGTGGTCGCCACGACCAGGTGTCCGGAGCCGTCGGCCAGCGGATAGCGGAAATGCCAGAGCTGGCCCTGTTCCTCTTCCGACAGCACTTCCAGATCCGACAGCGCCGTGTGCAGCACCGGATCCCAGTTGACTAGGCGTTTGCCGCGATAGATGAGTCCTTCGTCGTGCAGGCGCACGAACACTTCCGTCACTGCCTTCGACAGGCCTTCGTCCATCGTGAAGCGGTCGCGCGACCAGTCCACCGAATTACCCATCCGGCGTTCCTGGCGCGAGATGGTGTCGCCGGATTGCGCCTTCCATTCCCAGACCCGCTCGACGAAAGCATCACGACCCATGTCGCGGCGATGCTTGCCTTCGGCAGCGAGCTGGCGCTCGACCACCATCTGGGTCGCGATGCCGGCGTGATCGGTGCCCGGTTGCCACAGCGTGTTGTCGCCCGCCATGCGGTGCAGGCGGGTGAGGGCGTCCATCAGCGTGTGCTGGAACGCGTGCCCCATGTGCAGCGTGCCCGTGACGTTCGGCGGCGGGATCACGATGCAATAGGGTTTGCCCTGTCCGCCGGGCGCAAACCAGCCTTGCTCCTCCCACCGCTGGTAGATGCGCTGCTCGATGTCGCTGGGGCTGTAGGTTTTTTCCATGGGATGGCAGGGGAGGAAGTCGAAAACGGGACGGCGATTATAGCGGCGGGCGCGTCCTGGCCGCTGGTTTGGACCCGTCTGCGCCTGCGTCCGGCGCGGCAGCGCGATGGATTCGCAGGGCTGGAACAGCTCGTCTGCGGGCTTGCCGGCTTGTGGCGGCAGGGGAATTCCCATCCGTGGCCGCTGGCGCAGGTATCATCGCGGCGTTTTTTTGCGGCCTGTCTCCTTGGCGGCCACCCGGATGTGTCCCTGCCGGGGTGTTCGGCCGGCACTCCGTGTGCCGACGTTTGCCCCGGTCCGACGACACGTTAGGTGCCGTCGGAAAGGCATCCGGGCTGCCACCGCTGCGCGATGTCAAAAATCGCTCCCGGAGATTTTTTGGAGCCTTATGAGCCCGATCGAGCTCGTCATCGTCGGAATCGCAGCGGTCGGGGCGGGCGCGGTCAACGCGCTGGCCGGCGGCGGCACACTGATCAGCTTCCCGGTGCTGCTGGCGCTCGGCGTGCCGCCCATCACCGCGAACATCACCAACGCGGTCGCGCTGTGCCCCGGCTATTTCGGCGCAACGATCGCGCAACGGCAGAATCTGAGCGGCCAGCGCCAGCGGCTGTGGATCTGTATTCCCGCCGGCCTGATCGGCGGCCTCGTCGGCGGAATGATCCTGCTGCGCACCGGCGAGCGCACTTTTCAGGCGCTCGTGCCGTACATGCTGTTCATCGCCTCCGCGCTACTGGCCGTGCAAGATCGCGTACGTGCTGCCGTGACGCGTCGGCTTTCCAATCCTCAGCACGCGCGTCACGCCGCCATATCGGTCGCCATTCCCGTGGCTCTGGCAGGCATCTACGGCGGTTTTTTCAGCGCCGGCATGAGCGTCCTCATCCTGGCGGTGCTGGGCATGACACTGGACGACACGCTGACCCGCCTGAATGCACTGAAGCAGGCCGTGTCCTTCAGCGTGAACATCGCCGCCGCAGTCTTCTTCCTGTTCTCGGGCCATGTGCTGTGGATCGTTGCCGCCGTCATGGCGGCCGGCGCACTTATTGGTGGCGCCATCGGCGGCCAGGTGGCGAGCCGGATGAAGCCCACCGCGCTGCGCTGGATCGTGGTGGCGGTGGGTTTTGCGCTGGCGGTGTATTACTGGGCGATCTGAGATCCTGACCGCAAATGCCAACCCCTGCCAAGCGGAACCACTCTTCGTTTCGGCACCGCTAGTCGCGTTGCATTGGCGCGCTTGAAAGCACACCAACGCGATGATCTGCTTTCGACCGCCTGCCCTATGGCATCCCCGGCGGCGGTTGGCGTCGCTTGGTGAGTTGCTCGAAGGCGTAGGCCAGCCCGATCAGCCGCGGCTCGGTACAGGCCGTGCCGGTGAACGTGACACCCATGGGCATCGGCTTGGCATCGAAGCCTTCCGGCATCGCCGGTCCTTCCTGATTCGCAACCAAGGCAAACGGCACGGTGACGCTCGGATAACCGACACGATTGCTGATTCCCGTGCCGCGGCTTCCCAGGAACAGGACGGCATCGAGCTTGTGCTTGGCGAGCACCGCGTCGATCCCGTTGGAGCCGCCCATTTCCAGGGCGCGCTTGCGATCCAGTTCGTATTTCTCTTTGTCTTTCTCGAGGTGCGTATTCACGACGTCGAGCAGCGCGTACTGGCCGTACTTGAGCGTGCCCAGGTTCTTGTTGGTCTCGTTCCACGCCACGAACTCGTCGATGGTCTTCCACGGCGCCGTGCCGTTCTGCGCCTCCAGCCAGATGTTGAAGTCCCGGTGCATGCCATAGGACATCACTGAAACACAGGTCGGCGTCTTGCCCGAGTCGCAATCGCCGGCCAGCAGCACGTTGCGCATCGGATCTTTGGTGGTGACGCTCGGGAAATCCGCGGGATCGACGATTCGCGCACCCGCCTGCTTCAGAATCTTGATGGCCTCGTCGAGGGCAGCGCGTTGATCCTCAGGCATGCCTCCGCGCGGTTTCGTTTCGCCCGGCGGCGTGATCTCGATACCGTAGCCAAGGCGTGGCACGCCGATACGCGCGCCCTTCAATGCATCCGCCTTCAGGTACTGCGTGTAGTCGTTGTTGGCGGGCCGCGCGCAGGTTGCCGTGGCCGGGTCGTTCGGATCGGGTTCTTTTCCTTCCAGTACACCCAGGGCGATCGCGGCGTCAGTGACGCTTCTGCCCATGGGGCCGGCGGTGTCTTGATCGACCGTGATGGGAATGATGCCCCAGCGGCTGATGCGCCCGATGGTCGGTTTGATGGCCGCCAGCATGTTCAGGCTGGAGGGGCCGATGATCGAGCCGGCGGTTTCGGTGCCGACGTTCAGCGCCCAGAAACTGGCGGTGGTGCCGGTGCCGGAGCTCGATCCGCCGGTGCTGAGCACGCCGCGGCCATCGTTGCGTCCCGGGCGCAGGTCGCGTCGCGGATCATAGGGATTGAATGAGTAGCCCGAGATGGAGCTGTACGTCCCGGGTGCGCCCCAGCCGAACATGCCGGCGAATTCGCTCATGGTCGTCTTGGCGATGATGATGGCGCCGCCATCCTTCAGGTGTTTCGTGAGCGGCGCATCCCATTGCGGCGTCCAGCCGGCCAGGCCGACATTGCCGCCGGTCGTGGGCATGTCGGTATCCTGGATGTTGTCCTTCAGTGCGACGGGGATGCCATGCAGCGGCCCTCGCACCTTTCCCGCCTTGCGCTCTTCGTCCAAGGCGCGTGCCTGCTCCAGCGCGTGCGGGTTCACGGCGATGGCGGCATTGATCACGTTTTCGTAGGTGGCGATGCGGATCAGATACTGCTTGACCAGCTCTTCCGAGGTCACGCGTCCTTCCGCCAACGCCCGTTGCAAGTCGGGGATCGAAGCTTCGATGACGCTGAACGGTGGCCGCGTCGTTTGCCCATCGTCACCAAATGCAAAAGGCGCCGCTGTCAGCAGCAGGATCGCCAACAGAGTCTTCTTCATTTTCATATCCCCCCAAGAACCCGTTCTTCTGCGAAGTCGCTATAAGTTGTGCGACTCCATGGCGCAGCCTTGCTCTCGATACTGTTTGTATCGCTCCCGCGCCGTTCGTTTGCGTTCTGGATCGACATCCACGATCTCGGCAACCCGCTCGTAGGCGTTCAGGTCCGGCGGCATCGCGTCCATGAGATTGATCAACAGTCCACGATGCGACTGTGGCCCGGGCTCCGAGCCCACCATCACCATGACGCGCTCATGGCTTGCTTCCTGGCCGCGATAGATCTCGTGCGGCAGAAAGCTGCCATCGCTGAAGGTCCACAGCAGGTCGTCGAGTCGTTGCACGTCGGGCGCCTGTATGTAGGTCCGGCAGCCTTGCTCGACGGCGCGCTCGGCCAGCCTGCACGCATAGCGCAGGCGGGCATCGGGCGCGTCCGCGGAGAGGACGTAGAAGTCCACTCGACTCATGCGAATCGTTACTTGTTGTTGATCAGGTAGTCGACCAGCAGCGGCACCGGCCGGCCGGTGCTGGATTTCTGCGAACCCGACTGGTACGCCGTGCCGGCCACGTCCAGGTGCGCCCACTTCAGGCCGTCGGTGAATTTCGCCAGGAAGCAGGCTGCGGTGATCGCACCGCCTTCGCGACCCGCCACGTTGGCGAAGTCGGCGAAGTTGCTCTTCAGGCCGTCTGCATATTCCTCGCTGATCGGCATCGGCCAGGCGCCGTCGTCGGCACGCTTGCCGGCTTCCCGCAGCGCTTCGGACAGTTCTTCGTCGTTGCTGAACAGGCCCGAGAACTGGCTGCCGAGCGCGATCACGCAGGCGCCGGTGAGCGTGGCGATGTCGATCACCGCCTGCGGCTTGAAGCGCCGTGCGTAGGTGAGGGCGTCGCACAGGATCAGGCGACCCTCGGCGTCGGTGTTCAGGATCTCGATGGTCTGGCCCGACATGCTCTTGACGATGTCGCCGGGCTTGGTGGCGGTGCCGCTGGGCATGTTCTCGACCGCCGGCACGATGCCGACCACGTTGATCGGCAGGTCCAGCTCGGCCACGGCCTTGAAGGTGCCGAGCACGCTGGCCGCGCCGCTCATATCGAATTTCATCTCGTCCATGGCGGCCGGCGGCTTGAGCGAAATGCCACCGGTGTCGAAGGTCACGCCCTTGCCGACCAGGGCGACCGGCGCCTCGCTGCGGGCGGCACCGTAATACTCCAGCACGATCAGGCGTGCCGGTTCCTCGGTGCCGGCAGCGACCGACAGGAAGGAGCCCATGCGCAGCTTGCGGCAATCGGCTTCATTGAGGACGCGCACACGGATCTTGCGATGCTGGCGGGCGAGCGCCTTGGCCGCGTTCGCGAGGTACGTGGGGGTGCAGACGTTGGCCGGTTGGTTGGCCAGGTCGCGCATCAACGACATGCCGGCGACGATGCCGCCGCCGTGTTCGAGGCCTCGCTCGGTGCTGCCTCGCTCGCTGCGGCCGCCGGCCGCGACGCCGAAGCGGGTCAGCATGGATTTGGCGCGCTTGTTGGACGTCTTGTGATCGGGAATACGGTAAGCGGAGTTGCCGACCACTTCCGCAGCGGTGCGGGCCAGGGTGTAGCTGTCGGCGTCGCCGACCTTCTCCAGCGAAAGGTAGCTCACCGCGTCGCGGGCGCTGGTGCGGGCAATGGCCGCCAGTGCAGTGACCAGCGCACGACGATACTGCTTGCGCTTGAAGTTGTTGCGGGCACCCAGGCCGACGACCACGATGCGCTCGCACGGGCCGGTCAGATCCGAAAGCGTCTGCACATCGCCGGCCTTGCCACGCAGGTCGCCACGCTTCACCAGCCGAGCGATGCGGCCGCCGTTGCGGCGGTCGAGCTCTTCCGCGGCTTCCGACAGCACGCCTTTGTCGTAGACGCCGACGATGGCGCAGGCGGTGCGCTGACGCGCGGGAGCAGTGCTGGTGGCGAAAAATTCCATGGTCGGTCCTCGAAATATTTGTGGGCGCAGCGGTTTACGCGGACGGCCGCGTCGCTTAACTTACACACCGGCGGCCGGGCCGCCACGACGCTTCAATGATTGGCTTCGGGCAACCCAGGACTCACTGACTTGATTGCCATCGGCCCGGCAGCAGCTTCGACGACCGCGATCTGTCGCAGACCGGGCGTCGCGGTTTCGGGTAGACGGAATGAATCAGCCGCTTCCCCAGCCGAGGCAGTCGTTCAGCATTTCACGGGCCGGTAGTCTACCTCATTCACTCCGGCCGGATGGCCGCTGAACCGATCGCATCGAACGCGGTCCGACGGTCGGTCTCGAGAGGAATTCGCGCTGCGCACGCTGGACCGTTACATTTTTCGCGAGGTGGCCGTGACCTGGGTCGCGGTCACCGGCGTGCTGCTCGTCATCCTGCTGGCGAATCAGCTGGCGCGGGTGCTGTCGCAGGCGGCCGCCAATGATTTTCCGCGCGAAGTGGTGTTTGCACTGATCGGTCTGACCACCGCCGGCAACCTGTCGGTGATCGTGCCCATCGGTTTCTTTCTCGCCATCATGCTGGCACTGGGGCGGCTGTATCACGAAAGCGAGATGGCGGCGATCCAGTCCTGTGGCGTCGGGCCAGCGGGGCTGTTCCGGCCGATTGCAATGCTGGGCGCCGTGATCGTCGCATTACTGACCTGGCTGTCCTTCATCGCCATTCCCGCGGCCAGCGCCCGGGCCCAGGAGATTCGTGCCGAGGCCCTGCGCGATGCGCAGTTCGGTCTGCTCGAGCCGGGCCGCTTCCGCACCTTCGGCAACGGCAGCATCGTGTTCTATGCCGAGCGTGTCGACGGCAACGGCATCCTGCACAACGTCAACGTCTTCGTGGAGCGGCCGGTGCTGACGCCGCAAGGCGAGAAGGGCGAGAGCAAGTTCGAGATCTGGACCGCGACGCGCGCCGAGCAGCGGGGCGCGGGGCAGGCCGAGCAGACTTTCGTGCTCTATGACGGCGTGCGCTACGAAGGCACGCCGGGCAGCGGCGAGTTCCGGATCATCAAGTTCAGCGAAGGCGGCATCCCGATCCGGCTGGGCGAGATGACCGGCCGGGCCCGCAAGTCGGACATGAAGCTCACGACGGAGCTGCTGGGATCGTCCAATCTCGACGACATCGCGGAGCTGCACTGGCGTATCTCGACGCCGATCACGGCGCTGGTGCTGATGCTGATCGCCGTACCGCTGGCGCGGCTGCGGCCGCGGCAGGGCCGGTTCGGCAAGATCGGTCTGGCCATCCTGGCGTACTTCCTTTACTCGCAGCTGCTGGTGGCGGCACGCACCTGGATCGAGAACGGCACGCTGCCGGATTTCGTCGGCCTGTGGTGGGTGCACGGCATCGCGCTGTGCATTGCCGTGTGGCTGCTGATCCGGGAAAGTCCACCGGGGCGGGCGCAGCCAGTGCCCGCGGGAGCTTGATCATGTCGGTGCTTGCCCGTTACGTGATGCGTGCCGTGCTCAGCCACACCGCCATGGTGATGGCGGTGCTGCTGGTGCTCGCCGGTCTGTACCAGCTCATCATGCAGCAGGACGACATCGGCGTCGGCACCTACACCACGGCCCACGCCTTCATGTTCGTAGGCCTGGGTTTGCCGCAGCAGGCGTTCGACATGTTGCCCATCGCTTCGCTGATCGCGGCGCTGCTGGCGCTGGGTAATCTCGCGCGCTCGATGGAGTTGATCGTGGTTCGGGCCGCCGGCGTTTCGGCTGCGCGCATCGCCGTGTGGGTGGCGTCCGCCGGGGTGGTGCTGATGGCAATCACCTGGGTCCTGGGCGAGTACGTAGGGCCGCCGCTGGAGCAGTACGCGCGGCAGATGAAGACCTTCCAGAAATTCCACGACTACAGCATGGCCGGCAACCGCAGTGCCTGGGCCAAAGATGGCGACACGATTTTCTCGGTACAGCAGCAGAACGCCGGCAACAGCTACGGTGGTGTGTACGTCTTCAAGTTCGATCAGCAGCGCCGGCTGCTCAGTGTCGGCAAGGCGAACAATGCGCGCATCGACGCCGAGAATCGCTGGGCGCTGAGCGATTACCGCGAGTCGCGCATCGAGGGCGATCGCGTCGCGGCAAGCCGGCAGCCGTCGGCCGATCTCGCCACCAATCTGTCGGCGGAGTTCCTGGGCCTGGCGTCGGTGGACCCGGAGTCGATGCCGATCCGTGGTCTGTACAACTACGTCCAGCACCTGAAGCGCAACGGGCTCGATGCCCGCGCGGCCGAAACTGCATTCTGGTCGCGGATCGCGCGCACGGTTGCGGTGGCCATCATCGTGGTGCTGGCCGTGCCGTTCGCTTTCGGACCGATGCGTTCGACCGGCACCGGCGCGCGTACCGTGGTCGGTATCATGATCGGCGTGGTGTTCTTGTTGATTGCGAGAATGATGGAAGGCAGCGGCGCGGTGTTCGATCTGCCGCCGCTGGTGGTGGCCTGGACGCCGACGGCATTGCTGGCTTTAGTTACAACGATTGCGGTGGCTCGTGTCCGCTGATTCCTCTGTTCCCAATTCATCGTCCGCTGCCGCTTCCTTGCCCAATGCGGGGGTGCTACGTCGCATCGGGGCGATGGTCTACGACTGTCTGCCGGTGCTGGCATTGCTGATCGTGGCGACGTTTCCGTTTCTGCCGTTCCTGCATGGCAAGGTGCTGGTCCCGCGGGAGGTCGGCGCGCTCGCGTATTTGTATTGGCTGGTGCAGCTGGTTCTGATTGCCGCGTTCTTCGTGTACTTCTGGACGACTCGCGGCCAGACGGTGGGCATGCTGGCGTGGCGCCTGCGGGTGCAGCGCGAGAATGGTTCGTTGCTCGACTGGCGTCTGTCGCTGGCGCGGCTCGGCATCGTCGGCGCATTGCTGCTGCCGTTCGTCGTCGGTTACTGGCTCATCTGGGGTCACTGGTCCGACCGACAGGCGCGCATGCTGGCGATGTGCGTCTCGCTCGCGCCGATCGTACTCGCTTACCTATGGGTCTGGATCGATCGCGACCGCCGCACCTGGCAGGATCGATGGACCGGCACGCGGGTGGTGCTGCTGCCGAAGAAGAAGTGAGGCTTACTTCTTCAGCAGGCTGTCCAGCGGCTTGAAGATTGCTTCGTATTTGTATTCCGGGATCTCATAGACCCAACCCGCCAGCGTGGTGTTGATCCTGGCCGCGTCTTCGATCTTCTCGTTCGCGGCGGAGGCCTTCTGGGCTGCGTCTATCGACGGTGCGGCTGCACCTGGCTTGGCCGCGTCCGCCGCTGCGGCGTCGGCGGGCTTCACCTCGGATTTTCCGGCCGCCGTGTCCGCGGCTTTCTCCGGAGCCTTGGTTTCGACATGGAAGCGCTGTGCCAGCGCCTTGTCGTACGACGTCTTGATCGAGACGTAGTGCTTGCTGTCCTTCATCCAGCCGTCCACTTCGGCGACGAGTCCGTCGAAGGTGCGGTAGGTGGCGTGAGCGATAGGTTTGTCGGCTGCGAAATCGCTCGAGGGGCGCACGTCGGCGAGCGTCAACGCACTGAGTGCCGAGGCGAAACCGTTGGCGGCGGAGGGGGCGCTGAGCTGCTTGCCCTTCGGCAGGCCATCGACAGTGAAGTCTGCGTCCGCGCGCGTTTTCTTGGCCGCACTATAGGGTTTGGCGTTGCCGAGCGTGATGGTGGCGGACTGCACGCGGTCAGCTCCAATGTCGATGACGGATGAGCGCAGCCAGTCGTGCGGATTGGCCGACGCCGTCAGGCTCTGATCGATGAGCCAGCTTGCCGGCTCGCCGGCCCGGCGCACATACGTGGAGTTGGCGCCGCTGCCCGCCTTGCCGAGGATCAGGCTCACCGGTTTGGGCGTGCCTTCCAACTCGATGCGCACGCCGGTGGCCTTGGCGTCGCTAACGTCCTCGACGCCGAGCGTCGGATAGTTCTCCGGATTCGAGGTCTTCTCTTCCAGCGGCCTGGCCTGCGCCAGGGCCAGCAGCAGCTTGCGCACTTTCGCCACGTCGGCCGGATAACCGGAGCGCTCGACCACGTTCCATTCAGCGTCCTTGCGCTGCACTTCCACCGCCTTGGCATCGCCGGCCTTGAAGATGCGCACGGCGGTTACGGCGTTCACCTGTTCCTTGAGATCGGGATAGAGCGCGCCTGCCGGCTTCTGGTCCGCGGAAGAACGCGGGTTCGACAGCAGCAACGCGCCGACGAGGACGACGACGGCGGCTGCACCGAGAATCAGCAGTCTGCGAGGGGTCATCGGCAATCTTCCTGTGGCTGTCTCAACCGGTGTGGGCGGCGGCGCGGCCGGCGCGCAGTTTGCGTCGGCGCATGATGGCCAGAAGGATCGCACCGAGGGCGATCAGGGCCGGCACCAGGGCGATGTTGATGATCTTCAATTGCGTGCCGAGCCGTTCGATCTCGATGTCGAGGCTGCGGCGCACTTCGCGCAGCTCTTTGCGGATACGCGCACGTTCCTGCTGGAAGCGGGTGAGCTCGGCTTCCTGCTCCGGTGAAAGCACCATCTCACTCTGGTTCGCCCGGCCCGCTTCGAGCTGCGACAGTTTCTGCTCGGTGTCGCGCAGCTCCTGGTCCAGCTGCTTCTCGGTGGCGCGCAGCCGGTCGTCGGCATGACGGCGCAGCTCGTCCACCTTGGTGAACGGACGGAAGAAACTCTGCCGGCCGCGGATGCTGATGAGATCGCTGCTGCCGGCGAGGTTGTCGACGGCATTGGAGAGGAAGTCGCCGTTGTTGGCCCACGCGATGGCGACGCGCTGGCCGAACAGGCTCTGATTCCTGATCCATAGCGGATCGGCCAGCAGATCGGTATCGGCGACCAGGATCAGGTCGGCGTCGCCGGCGCTTTCTTTGAGCGGTGGATCTTTGGGAGCTGCGGGGGTGGCCGAGTCCGATTTTGCATCGGCCGCCGGTGGCGCGCCGTTGGGGAAGGCGGACTTGAGCTTGCCGTGAATGCGCGCCGCGATGGCGTAATGCTCGCCGGTCGGCTTGAAGCCATCGAGCAGCGACTGGCTGTCCGGCAGGAATGCCAGGCGCGCGCTGGGCAGCAACTCAGCGTTGGTACTCGACTGGATCAGCGGCTCGAAATCGATCGTGGCGCCGTCCTTCTTCTTCAGCACGCCGGCCGTCATCACGTTGATGCTGTCGAGCGCGGAAGTGACCACGTCCTGGTGGTTCATGCTGTCGCGAGTGAAGCCGATGATGGCGATGTGCTGCGAGGGCGGCTGGCCCTGCTGCAGGGACACGGTGAGGCCGAGCTCGCGATCGCCCAGCACTTCGCCCGGGTCGTAACTCACACCCCAGGCATCCAGCAGCGGTCCCAGCGTCGACGAACGATTGCCCATGGCGCCGCCCATCTGGGCCATCTGCGCTGCCTGCGGATCGTTCTCGGCCTGCGGATCCATGAAGGCGATCAGCTTGCCGCCGCGCATCACGAACTGATCGATGGCGTACTGGGTCTGCGGCGACAGATTGCGCGGATGAACCAGCATGAGCGCATTGATGTCAGGCGCAATCGACGTGACGTCGGAGGCAAGCGTCTGGACATTGAACAGCTCGCGCAGCTGCTCGACGCTGGCCCAGCCGGGACGCATCTGCCCGCTCATCTGGTCGAACGAGGCATCCACCGGCAGGCTCGACATGAGGCCGATGGTGGGACGCTTGGGATGATCCAGCTTGTAGATCAGGCTGGCCACGTCGTACTCGAGAAACTCTTCCTTGTCCGGCTGGAAGAAGCCGATGGTTTCGTGGCCGTCGGTGGAGTTGGTGCCGGCAAGACCGAAGTACAGAGCCTCGCCGCGGTTGCCCAGCGGCACCGATTGCAGCCCGAAATCCGTGGCACGGTCCTCCTCGTCGGAGAAGGGCTTCGGATCGATCACGGTCAGCCGCAGCTTGCCCTTGGAGCGCTGCGCCATTTCCTCCAGCAACTCGCGCACGCGCTGTGCATAGGCGCGAATCGGCGGCGACTGGCTGCTCGCTTCCTGCGAGAAGAAGAAGTAGAGATTGATCGGTTCCTGCAGCGATTGCAGGATGCGCTGCGTGCCCGGAGCGATCGAATACAGCTTGCTTTCGGTGAGATCGACGCGCGCGCCGCGCAGCAGGAAGGTGATCAGGATGGTGACGCCGATGAACAGCACGGCGAGCGCCAGCAGGGCAGTGGCGCCGTAGGCTTTCTTGCCCACGGCGGCGGTCTTGGAAGTGGTCATGGTCAGTCCGCCTTCTTCATGTCCAGGACGATCGCGTTGGCGGTGAGCCAGGCGGCGATCAGCGTGCCGAAGTAGAGCAGGTCGCGCAGGTCGATCACGCCCTTGGCGATGGAGCTGAAATGCGTGAGGAACGACAGCGAGGCGACCGCATCGACGATGGACTGCGGCGCCCAGCCCTCGAACAGGTTCAGCACCAGCGGAAAGCCGGCGAGCAGGAAGCCGAAGCAGATCACCACGGTGAAGATGAAGGCGATCACCTGGTTGCGGGTGGCCGCCGACATGCACGCGCCGATGGCAAGGAAGCCGCCGGCCATCAGGAAGCTGCCGATGTAGGCAGCCAGGATCGCGCCGTTGTCGGGCGAGCCCAGGTAGTTGACCGTGATCCAGATCGGAAACGTCAGCGCCAGCGCCAGCCCCGCGAAGCACCAGGCCGCGAGGAACTTGCCCACCACGGCCTGGCCGACCGTGACCGGCAGCGTGGTCAGCAGTTCGATGGTGCCGGACTTGCGCTCCTCGGCCCACAGCCGCATCGACAGCGCCGGAATCAGGAACAGGTACAGCCAGGGGTGATAGTTGAAGAACGGCGCCAGGTCCGCCTGGCTGCGCTCGTAGAAGCCGCCGAGATAGAAGGCGAGGGCGCCGGCCAGCACCAGGAAGATCACGATGAATACGAACGCCAGCGGCGTGGCGAAGTAACTGGTGAACTCGCGGCGGAAAATCGCGCGGATGTTATGCATGGACCGCCTCCTGCCGGGTCTGCACCTCCAGGCCCTGGCCGGTGGTGATGGCACGGAACACTTCGTCGAGCCGCCCGGAGGCCGAGCGCTGCGCCAATGCCTGCGGCGTGTCGTCGGCCAGGATGCGGCCGTTGGCGATGATGATGGCGCGATTGCAGACCGCATCCACCTCTTCGAGGATGTGGGTGGAGATCACGATGATCTTGTCTTTCGCCATGGCGTTGATGAGCGTGCGCACCTCGTGCTTCTGGTTCGGGTCCAGGCCGTCGGTGGGCTCGTCGAGAATCAGCACCGGCGGATCGTGCAGCAGCGCCTGCGCCAGCCCGACGCGGCGCTTGAAGCCCTTCGACAGCGTTTCGATCATCTGCTCCAGCACGCCGCCGAGCGCCAGGCGCGCGATCACGTCGTCGAGGCGCTGCTTGCGCCGTTCACCGTCGAGGCCGCGCACTTCGGCGATGAACGAGAGAAAGCCGCGCACCGTCATTTCCGCGTAGGCCGGCGCCCCTTCCGGCAGGTAGCCCATGCAGGCCTTGGCGGCGAGCGGCTGGGCTTCCACATCGTGACCGCAGACCCGCACGCTGCCCGAGGTGGGCGCGAGGAAGCCGGTGATCATTTTCATGGTGGTGGATTTGCCGGCGCCGTTCGGTCCGAGGAACCCCAGCACTTCGCCGGGCTGGACGCTGAAGGAGAGATCGTCGACGGCGGTGAGCGCGCCGTAGCGTTTGGTGAGGCGGTTGATCTCGATCATTGGCTGGTGGCGGTCCTTTGTTGGCTGCAGGGAAAGGAACGACAAAAAAATCAGTCCTAACAGACCCCGCATACGCGTGTCGGTTCACAGATCGATGCATTGCTCCTGCGGGCCGCCACCGATGTCGTTGGGCATCGTGGCCGTCGGGCGGCGCGTGGCTGATCGTAACGGGCGACGATTTTTTTCTACGCCGGCCGGCTTTTTCAAGCATGCCCCGAGCGGACGCGGCAGGGGATGAAGGCTTCTTAATATGAGTGCCGGCCGCCCCGGGCGGTACCATGAAGGCACCTGCGAGGTGTCTGTCTTTGGCGTCGCACGAAAACCCAGGATTGGGGCACCTTGCCGGTGTGTTGACGGTTTGTTAATGATTTATTTCAGGATTCTTAGGCTCACATAACCAAATCGATGCGAAAAAAGAGTTGTACAGGCCGAAGACTGAGCGTATATTTGGCAGTGCAAAATGACGCTGCGGCGGCAGATCCTTCAAGGCACGATCCTGAAGGAACTAATTCGCCCCGCCGGGTCAATGCAAAGGTTGCTGTGAGTTGCCGGGATCGTGACCGGAAGCTCTGATTCTCGAATCCCCCTGATTGGCCGGGTCAAATCGCAAGATCCCCGGCCTTTTTTTTTGCCCGTCTTCCGCGTCCCGCCGCTGTCCCTGCGAGCGGACCCTAAGGCCGAACGCGGCCCTCAGCCCCGGTCCCCTCAGGCCTTCGCGACCTTCGCCTCGATGTCCGCCTTGTGGGCGCGCAGGAATTTGCGGATCTCCGGCACCGAAGGCCGATCCGCGATACGCCCGATCAGCTCCGCCAGCTCATGCCAGGGCTTGCCCCATTTCAGCAGCCGCACCGCATCGGCAACGATCTTGCTCTTGAGATCGCCGGACAGCGGTTTCGCCGGCGGCTCGCTTTTCGCGGGGGCGGCGGATCGGGTCACGGGCTTCTGCTCGGCACGCACCGGTGCCGGCGACGCCGGGGCTTTTGCAGCGGCAGGTGCCGCTCGCAGCCGTGGCATCTCGCGAGTCGTGTCGTCGCCGGCCGAACGGGTTCGAGGCGGGACCCGGATGACGGTGGGGCTCTCGATGATCTGGCTGGTCGAGGTCGTGTTCTCGCGCGCCGGATCGGCCAGCGGCACGAAGCGCTGGATGTGCTGGATGCCGACTAGGTTGGCCAGGAATGCCATCAGCTCCAGCGACTCGGCGAACTTGCCGTCGCCCATCGCCTGGCGGGTCTCGCAATGGCCCTTCAGCTCCAGGAGCTTCTGCCGCGCCACTTCCAGCACCCAGCGGGTCGGCCGGTCGTGCCGGGGCCAGGACTGGGCGCGCGCATAGGCCGCATCGCTGAGCTCGACGTATTGCAGGTGCAGGTCGATGCTCGCCAGCCATTTGTCGATGAGCTCGGTGATACGGCGATCCGCTGGGGTCATATCGGCTCCGTCGCAAGTGGCGGCATTATGCACAAGGAGGCCGGGGCGAATCAGCTGCCGCAGGCGTGGATCGGAACAGGGTACCGGCCTGCCCAGGCAGGCTGCTAGCCTGGTGCCGGATCGGTGTCCGGCAGGATCTTCAGTCGGTGATCCGCAGCGACAGATCGATGCCCGCGACTTCGTAGCCGCGCTTGAAGTCACGGATGTGCTTTGCCATCCAGGTGCGTGAATCCGCAGCGTCCTTGGCCTCGACCGCTTCGTAGACCTTGCGTTGAGCGGTCGCAATGCGGGAGTGGGCCTGCGGCGCCTTGTCGATCATTGCGTGCAAGGAAGGTTCGAGCAGCTGAATGAGCGGCTGTTGCTGGAGCACCAGCACTGGGTTATGGGTTGCCTGGGCCAGCGCACTGAAGAATTCCGCCACGTGATGCACGCAGCGCGCCGAGTCGTCCTTGTCTTCGACGAAACGGGTCCACAGCCATTCCAGCCGCGTTGCGTCCTCTGCCGTCCGGCGACGCGCCGCCGTCTCGGCAATCGAGGGTTCGAGAATGGACATCGATTCCCAGATGTCCAGGAAGGTCACATCGTGCATGACCAGAGCGCGGCTGACGCCTTGCGCGACGATCTCGGTCGATGGCCTCGTCACCATCATGAGTTTCGAGCCGCGCTCGCGCTTCAGCAGTCCGCACGTCTGCAACTCGCGCAGCGCTTCGCGGATCGTGGAGCGATTGACACCAAACTGGCGCGCCAGCTCGGTTTCGGAAGGGAGGCGGTCGCCGTGATCGAAGCTGCGCGCAGCGATCCTTTCCATCAAGGCTTCGACCACCTTGCTGGAGGCCGCCTCGCGACGAATCGGCTCGAAGGGTGAATGCACGCACGACCTCCTGATGAACGCCGGTTACCGCGGCAATTCGCCATCGGCACCGGGCCGCCCACTGACGCACTGCAGCGCCTGCGGGCGGGGCGCCTCGATCTCGATTCGGCTGCGGCTGGCGGCCGGGCCGCCGGCTTGCCGCATCCCGGTGCTTGTGGCATTGTCCGACAATCGGACAATCGCAGCAAGCGCGACAGAAGGTGGAGGCGGTGTGGCGGTAATCGAATCCAAACTCGACGTGCGCACGGAGGATTATCGTGCGAACCGGGCGGCCATGGAGGAGCTGGTGAGCGAACTGCGCGCCCGCCTGGCGAAGGCCAAGCAGGGCGGCGGCGAAGCGGCGCGGGCGAAGCATGTCGGTCGCGGCAAGCTGTTGCCGCGTGATCGCGTGGACATGCTGCTCGATCCGGGCTCTCCGTTCCTCGAGCTTTCGCCGCTGGCGGCGGGTGGCATGTACAACGACGATGCGCCGGGCGCGGGCATCATCACCGGTATCGGCCGCATCGCCGGCCGCGAGTGTCTGATCGTCTGCAACGATCCCACCGTCAAGGGCGGCACTTATTATCCGATCACGGTGAAGAAGCATCTGCGCGCGCAGCGCATCGCCCAGGAGAACGGGCTGCCCTGCGTGTACCTGGTGGACTCCGGCGGCGCACACTTGCCGAGCCAGGACGACGTGTTCCCCGACGAGCAGCACTTCGGCCGCATCTTCTTCAATCAAGCCAATCTCTCGGCCGCGGGCATTCCGCAGATCGCGGTCGTGATGGGTTCGTGTACCGCTGGCGGCGCCTACGTGCCGGCGATGAGCGATGAATCCATCATCGTGCGCAACCAGGGAACCATCTTCCTGGGCGGTCCGCCGCTGGTGAAGGCGGCGACCGGCGAGGTTGTCACGGCCGAGAATCTCGGTGGCGGCGATGTGCACACGCGCCTGTCCGGCGTGGTGGACCATCTGGCCGAGAACGACGCCCATGCGCTCGGTATCGCGCGTCATGTAGTCGACGGACTCAATGCACGTTCGCGTGCTGACATCGATATACGCGAGCCGCGTGAGCCGCGTTATTCGAGCGAAGAGCTGTATGGCATCATTCCCACCGATCCGCGCAAGCCGTTCGACATCCGCGAGGTCATCGCCCGCATCGTCGACGACAGCGATCTGGACGAGTGGAAGGCGCGCTACGGCACGACGCTGGTCACGGGCTTTGCCCGCATCATGGGCATGCCGGTCGGCATCATCGCCAACAACGGCATCCTGTTCTCCGAGTCGGCCCTCAAGGGCGCGCACTTCATCGAGCTCGCCTGCCAGCGACGCATTCCGCTGGTGTTCCTGCAGAACATCACCGGCTTCATGGTGGGGCAGAAATACGAGAACGAAGGCATCGCCAAGAACGGCGCCAAGCTGGTGACCGCGGTGGCTTGCGCCCAGGTGCCGAAGATGACGGTGATCGTCGGTGGAAGTTTCGGCGCCGGCAACTATGGCATGTGCGGCCGTGCGTACAGCCCGCGTTTCCTTTGGACGTGGCCGAATGCGCGCATCAGCGTCATGGGCGGCGAGCAGGCGGCGAACGTGCTGGCAACGGTGCGGCGCGACTCCATCGAAGCGAAGGGCGGCAGGTGGAGCGTGGAAGAAGAGGAAACCTTCAAGGCGCCGATCCGCCGTCAGTATGAAGAGCAGGGCAATCCGTACTACGCGACGGCGCGCCTGTGGGACGACGGTGTCATCGATCCGGCCCAGACCCGCATGTGCCTGGCTCTGGGGCTTTCGGCATCGCTCAATGCAGCCATCGGTGAGACCCGCTTCGGCGTGTTCCGGATGTAATCATGTTCGACAAAATCCTGATCGCAAATCGTGGCGAGATCGCCTGCCGTGTAGCGCGCACTGCGCGTCGCATGGGAATTCGTACCGTCGCGGTGTATTCCGACGCCGACGCCAACTCGCAGCACGTCGCAGCCTGTGACGAAGCCGTTCACATCGGCGCTGCGCCGCCGCGCGAAAGCTATCTGCGAGGCGATGCCATCATTCAAGCTGCGCTCGCTACGGGTGCGCAGGCCATCCACCCAGGCTATGGCTTTCTGTCCGAGAACTCGCAGTTCGCGCAGGCCGTCAGCGCTGCCGGACTGACTTTCATCGGCCCGCCGGCATCGGCGATGGAAGCGATGGGCTCGAAGTCTTCGGCGAAGGCGCTGATGGAAGGCGCGGCTGTGCCGCTGACGCCGGGCTATCACGGCGAGAAGCAGGATGCGGATTTCCTGCGTTCGCAGGCTCAGGCCATCGGCTTTCCGGTGCTCATCAAGGCGAGCGCCGGTGGTGGCGGCAAAGGCATGCGGCGCGTGGATCGGCTGGAAGATTTCGACGCGGCGCTCGCCAGCTGCAAACGCGAGGCGGCTGCCAGCTTCGGCAACGATCGCGTGCTCATCGAGAAATACGTGCTGCAGCCGCGGCACATCGAAGTGCAGGTGTTCGCCGATCGGCATGGCAACTGCGTGTATCTGTTCGAGCGTGACTGCTCGGTGCAGCGGCGCCATCAGAAGGTGATCGAGGAAGCGCCTGCGCCGGGCATGACCGAAGCGCGGCGCCGCGAAATGGGCGAAGCTGCGGTGGCTGCTGCGCGCGCAGTTGGCTATGAAGGTGCCGGCACGGTCGAGTTCATCGCTTCGCGCGATGGCACGTTCTATTTCATGGAGATGAACACCCGTCTTCAGGTCGAGCATCCGGTGACGGAAATGATCACCGGCCTGGACCTGGTGGAGTGGCAACTCCGGGTTGCCAATGGCGAACTGCTGCCGCTGAAGCAAGAGGCGCTGACGCTGCGTGGGCATGCTTTCGAAGCCCGCGTGTACGCCGAAGATCCGTCACGCGAGTTCCTGCCTTCGATCGGCCGCTTGCGTTACCTGCGTGCGCCGGAACAGAGCCGACACGTGCGCATCGATACGGGTGTGGCGGAAGGCGACACCATTACGCCGTACTACGATCCCATGATCGCCAAGCTGATCGTGTGGGGCGAGTCGCGTGAGCGCGCGCTGCAGCGTCTGCGCATTGCGCTGAAGGAATATCGGATTCTCGGTGTCGCCAACAACGTGGAGTTCCTGGAACGTATCGCCACCTCCACAGCCTTTTCGACGGCGGATCTCGATACGGCGTTGATCGAGCGTGAGCGGGAGTATCTGTTCCAGCCGCCATCGCCACCTGAGAGCGTGTGGCAATGGGCGGCTGCGGCCTATGCGCTGGACGAGGTTGATGCCGAAGCCAAGCAACCGCTGCCTGCGATTGACCGTTACTCGCCATGGCGTTCCATGGGCGGCTGGCGCATGGATGGGGCTGCAGCGCGCAGTCTCAGCCTGCAATTGGGAGAAACCACGAAGCTCGTTCGCGTCACGATGCAGGCCGGGGAGTGCATTCTCGAACTGGACGGACACACGGCGGTGCTGCGCAGCTGGCAGCGCGAGGGTGACGAGTTCCGTTTCGATATCGATGGCGTGCACGTCACCGCCAGCGTGATCCGGCACGCGCAACAGCTGGATATTTTCGTGGACGGCACCCACTATGGGTTCAAGGTCGTCGATCCTCGCGACATCGTGAGCGACAGCAGCGCCGGCCACGGTGGTCTGCGTTCGCCGATGCCCGGCAAGGTCGTGGCCGTGCTGGTGAGTCCGAAGGAGCGGGTCGCCAAGGGCGCGCCGCTGCTGGTGCTCGAAGCCATGAAGATGGAGCACACCATCGTGGCGCCGTCGGCCGGCGTCGTCGTGGCGATCCACTATGCGGCCGGCGAGCAGGTGGTCGAGGGCGTGCAGCTGGCGGAGTTCGAGGCGGACGCCTGAGTTTTTGGGTTTTTGAGTCGAGACAGAGCCATGGTCGAAGTCAAGCGCGTACGCATCGTCGAAGTAGGGCCGCGTGACGGCCTGCAGAACGAGGCGGTCAACGTCTCGCCCGAGTCCAAGGTCGAGCTGATCGACCGGCTGGGCGCCGCCGGCCTGACCACCATCGAAGCCGGCAGCTTCGTCTCGCCGAAATGGGTGCCGCAGATGGCGGGCACTGCCGAGGTGTTCGCCAAGCTGTCGCGCCGCAAGGGCGTGAAGTACACGGCGCTGACGCCCAACGCACGTGGACTGGAAGCCGCGTTGCAGGCGGGTGCCGATGAGGCGGCCGTCTTCGCCGCCGCTTCCGAATCGTTCTCCCGCAAGAACATCAATTGCTCGATCGCCGAAAGCCTGCAGCGGTTCGAGGAAGTCATGACCCTGGCGAAGGCGCATTCGCTGCCGGTGCGCGGCTATGTGTCATGCGTGATGGGTTGTCCGTACGAGGGCGCGATTGCTCCGGCGGCGGTGGCCGATGTGGCCGCGAAGCTGATCGACATGGGCTGCTATGAAGTGTCCCTCGGCGACACCATCGGCGTCGGCACGCCCGGCCACGTGTGGCGCATGCTCGATGCGGTGATGAATCGTGTGCCGGTAGAGAAGCTGGCCGTGCATTTCCATGACACGTATGGCCAGGCGCTTTCCAACGTGCTGGCCGCGCTGGAGCGCGGGATCACTGTTGCGGACAGTGCGGTCGGTGGACTGGGCGGCTGCCCGTACGCCCGCGGCGCCTCCGGCAATCTCGCGACGGAAGATCTGGTCTACATGCTCAACGGCATGGGTATCGAAACCGGCGTCGATCTCGACGCGGTGCTGGAAGCGGGCGCGTTCATTCGTGGCCTGATCGGCCGTCCGGCTGTTTCCAAAGTCGCGCAAGCGCGCGGTGCTGCCGCCCGCTGAGGCTGCGAGCACGATTGTTGTCGAGCCGGGTGATCCGGATCGCTGGGTAACAGGCGAGAGAGTAAAGGCGGGCCTATCCGAGCTTCCGGGTGCCCGCGCGTTTCGGCCTGCGTCCCGTCTTTGTTCCGTATCCCTTGGAGCCGCTGGATGCCCGGGCACGGCGCGCCAGTGCCGAAATGGGAACGGCGACTTCCTTGTTCTCCGACAGGCGAATATGCAGCAGGGATGCGGCAACGTTCGGTGCGGCGATCGCGTCCGCCAAGGTCATCTTGTCGAGTTCGCGAAGAAACGCATCCACCGCGCGCTTCAATGCAACGCGCAAATTGCACGTCGGCATGATTGCGCAGTTCACCTCTGCCTCCGCTGCGTGGCACTCGACGACCCCGAAATCCTTCTCCGCAAGCCGGACGAGAGCGCCAATCGAGATTTCGTTGGGCGATCGCGCGAGGCGCGTGCCACCCGCGCGCCCGCGGATTGTCTCTATGAAGCCATTCTGAGCCAGCTCATTGACGATCTTCGTAATGTTGCTGCGTGAGATGGCATAAGCGCTCGCGATCTCATCGATGGTCGCGGTGCTGCTGTCGATGTGTTTCACCGCCAGATACATCATCACCCGCAACGTGTAGTCGGTGTACAGCGTGAGGTGCATTTGAACTCCGAAAATCCCTGATCGCAGGCTACTGCAAGCGACTCGCGAATGCGAGGCGTTTTCCACGGTGCGGAAACAGCCAGAATCGCTGAAAACCCAGCTCGCGTGCGCCAAAAGATGCACTTGTAAAACATGTATTAGAAATGTATGTTTCGCGCCATCGCTCTCGCATGGGAAAAACAAGGGGAGATGGCATGAGCTGCAAACCAACGCCCGGGTCGCACCGGGCGGTCTGGCTCGGTGCGTTGCTGCTGTTGGCAACGTGTCTGAGTAATGAGGCGCTGGCCGAGAAGCGGGTCTTCGAGATGAACGTCGAAGACACCCGCATCACGCTGGTCGAGAAGCAGCAGTTCCATGCATTCGCGTTCGCCGGCCAGGTGCCCGGTCCGTTGTTCTACGTGAACGAGGGCGATCAGCTCGAAGTCACGGTGAACAACCTCACGGCGCTGCCGCACACCATTCACTGGCACGGCATGTTCCAGCGCGGCACCTGGCAGATGGACGGCGTGCCGGATGTGACCCAGCAAGGCATCGCGCCCGGCGACAGCTTCACGTACAAGTTCACGGCCGAGCCCTCGGGCACGTTCTGGTATCACTGCCATGTGAACGTGAACGAGCACGTCGCCATGCGCGGCATGTTCGGCCCGTTCATCGTGCGTCCGAAGAAGCCGATCCCGATCGAGAAAAAGGTCACGAAGGATTTCGTGCTCATGCTCTCGGACTGGGCCTCGAAATGGGCGGACAAGCCGGGTTTCGGCGGCGTGCCGGGCGATGTCTTCGACTACTTCACGATCAACGGCCGCGCCTTCCCCGAGTCCGAGCCGCTGCGCATCCAGAAAGGCGACGTAGTGCGTATTCGCCTCATCGGTGCCGGCGAATTCACCCACGCGATCCACATCCACGGTCACACCTTCCAGATCGTGTTCAAGGACGGCTTTCCGCTGCCCAGTCCGATCATGGCCGATACCGTGGTCGTGGGGCCGGGCGAGCGCTACGACCTCATTCTCACCGCCGACAACCCGGGTCGCTGGATGGTTCACGACCACGTCGACTCGCACACCATGAACGGCGAACGCCCCATGGGCGGAATGATGACGGTCATCGAGTACACCGACATCCGCAGCGACGACTCCTGGTATCCGTGGAACAAGCGCACGCCGAAACCCAACTTCTACTACCAGGACTCCCTGCAGAAGGGGCCGGGTATCTACACCAACGACACATTCAAGGGTCAGGCGGTCCAGTAGCGCGCCGGAGGTCTCTGCAATGAAACGCCAACGAGTTCGACTGACGATGCTTCTCGGAACGATGTTCCTGCTGCCCACGCTGGGCACAGCGGCATCCGGTCCCGAGATTCTTCAGAGCCAATGCGCGAGCTGCCACGCGCTCACCAAACCCAGTGACGCCAACATCGATCGTCTCTGGTCCCGGAAGGGGCCGGATCTCTGGTACGCCGGCGTGAAGTTCAACAAGGACTGGCTGGTTCAGTGGCTGCAGTCACCGACAGTCATCCGACCTGCCGGCGTCATGTATCGGAACGCGGTGAAACCCGGTGAGGGAACGACGGATGCGATCGATCCGGGACAGGTGCCTGCGCACATGAAGCTCGCCGCTGCGGATGCAGGCGCAGTAGCGGATGCGTTGCTGGCGCTCGGTACGGATGCGGGACTCGTTCAGAAAGGGGCTTTCCAGCCGGCGGCGCCGAATGCGATGGCGGCGCTCCTGTTCAACAAGCTGCGCGGCTGTTCCTCGTGCCACGCGGGAAAGCCCGATGGCCCGCCGCATTCCGGACCGGAGCTGTTCACCGCGGGTGATCGGCTGCAGCCCGACTACGTGGTCGAGTACACCCGCGACCCGCAGAAATTCGATCCGCACGTCTGGATGCCGAAGCTCGAGCTGAACGACGGCGACATCCAGAAGCTCACCGGCTATCTGATGACACTGAAACAGGCAGGTGCCCAATGAACCGGCTCACTGGAACGCTCTTCGTTGCATTCGCTGGCTTCGCCACCTCCGTGTGCCTGGCCGACGAGGCGCCATCGCCCGCGACCGTGAAGCTGTACGACACCTACTGCGTGCAGTGTCACGGCGTGAATCGCGATGGCAACGGGCTCAACAGCGGTGACATGGCCGTGAAGCCGCGCGATCACACCGACAGCAAGGCGATGGGCGACACGCCCGATGACCTGCTGTTCAAGGCCATCAAGAGCGGCGGCCTGTCGGTGAGCAAATCCGTGCTCATGCCCACCTGGGGCGGTGTGCTGACGGACGAGCAGATCCACGACCTGGTCAAGTACCTGCGCTTCATCAGCAAGACCCAATCCAGCTGATTCCAACGAACGACAACCCCAACGGGAGAACCATCTTGAAGACCCTGGTAACAGCCTTGTGCCTGGCGCTGCTCGCCTCGGCGGCAGCGGAGGCGAAGACGGTCAAAATCACGCTCACGCCACGCGAGGTCGACGTTCCGATCGACAACAAGAACACCATGTATCGGGCCTGGACCTACGACGGTCAGGTGCCCGGACCGGTCGTTCGCGTCACCGAAGGCGATGTCGTCGAGTTCACGCTCAACAACGACAAGGCGAACAAGAACTCGCACTCGATCGATTTTCACGCCGCGCGCGTCGACGTGCTCAACGAGTTCGAGTCGGTCCAGCCGGGACAGAGCAAGAGCTTCACCTGGACGCCGACGTATCCAGGCACGTTCTACTACCACTGTGGTTCCGATCCGATGATCCAGCACATTGCGCGCGGCATGTACGGCGTGATCATCGTCGATCCGAAGGATGCCAATGCGCTGCCCAAGGCGGATCGGGAATACGTGCTGATCCAGGCCGAGCTGTACCCGAACCCGGACAACCAGGACGACATGATGGCCAACAAGTGGAGCAACGTCATGTTCAACGGCGGCATCTTCAAGTACGACCCGGTGCACGATCCGAACGCCACGCGCATGTTGCAGGCGAAGCCGGGCGAGCGTGTTCGCATCCACTTCGTGAATGCGGGTGCCAACGAGTTTTCTTCGTTCCATCCGATCGCGGGCATCTGGGATCGCGTGTATCCCAGCGGCAATCCGAAGAATGTGCTGGTCGGGCTGCAGACGTATGTAGTCGGGCCGGGCGATGCCGCAGCGTTCGACATCATCTCGCCGATCGAGGGTGCGAACGCCATCGTCACGCATTCACTCCGCCAGGCGCTGACGGGAGCGATCGCGGTTCTGCAGTTCACCAAGGACGCAGATCCCAACATGGGTCGCGGCGACAACATTCTCGTGAGATGAAGCAAGAGGGCGGTGCGTCGCGCCGCCCTTTTTGCGGAGGCGTGTCGTGGCCCTGCCCAAGCTGAAATTAGTACTCGTGGCTGCGGCGGTAGTTCTCAGTGCCGTTGCAACCGTGTTGGTCGCGCAATCGCGTCAAACGCGGGAACAGCCGGTGCATGCGGCTCATGCGGACGAGCCTGCCGGCTGGTATTGCCCGATGCATCTGCACGTGACCTCGGATCATGAAGGGTCATGTCCGATCTGCGGCATGGACCTCGTGCAGAGAACGCAGGAGCCTGCGAACACCCACACGGGCGCCGTTTCCATCGCGCCGCAGATGCAGGCGCGCCTGGGCGTGGTGACGCAATCCGTTCAGCCAGTCGATTTCAGTCCTTCCGCGGCAGTGGCGGCGCAAGTGGTTGCGGACGAGCGTCGTGCCGTGACGCTCTCGCCCAAAGTAGAAGGCTGGATCAGCCGCCTGGGGGTGGCCGGAGTCGGGCACCCGGTGCGTGCAGGGCAGGTGCTATACGAAATCTATTCGCCGGAGCTGCAACAGCGACAGAAGGACTACATAGATCTGCTTACGCGCAGGGACTCACTACTTTCGGCGAAAGGCGGAGAGTCAGGCATGACCGTTGGCAACACCGCGCCGGACCTCATGCTCGCAAGCGTGGCGCGCGAGCGGTTCCGGGTGCGCAATCGTCTTATTGCCGCGGATGTTCCTCTCCCCGTGTTGGATGATCTCGAACGATTCCGCCGCATCCACGATGTGGTTCCGGTATTGGCGGCGCACGACGGCGTAGTCACCAGTATTGGTGCTCGCGAAGGCGCTTTCGTGCGGCCTGGCGAACTCGTCGTGAGCTACGCCGACCGGCATGCCGCCTGGGCCGAGATCATTCTTACTCCGGATCTGCTGGGCCAGATTCGACCGGGCGACACGGTCGAGCTGCACTCGACGTTCGATCGCGCTACGACGGTGACGGCATCACTCGACCCGGCGCTTGCGGTGGTTGATCCGATATCGAGAACCGCACGGATCCGAGTGCCGCTCGCGGCCACGGCAAATCGATTCCTGCCGGGAACGCTGCTGGACGGCCAGATCAAGATGACGGCGCGGCGTTCGCTGGCCGTTCCGGTGGATACCGTATTGCGCACGGGACGAGGGGACTTCGTGATCGTGGCGGAGTCGGAGAATCATTTCCGTCCAGCGCAGGTGCGGCTCGGCGCCGAGAGCGGCGATCGCATCGAGGTGCTGGAAGGTTTGAACGCCGGACAGACCGTGGTTGCCAACGGTCAGTTCATGCTGAATGCCGAAAGCTCGCTGCAATCTTCCTGGAACAGATTCGCCGCCGCGGCGCCGCACAGCAAACCTGGCGACATCGAGCTCGCGACAGCGGAGCCGCCGGACCACTCGCAGCACTCAGGTCACTCGGATCACACAGATCATTCAGATCATTCAGTCCAACCGGATCACTCAGATCAATCAGACCCCCCAATCCAGCCGGACCACTCGAGCCACGAAGGTCACTCGGACCAATCAAACCAATCCGATCCATCCGATCATTCTCACCACGGTCACGAGCATCATGTCGACTGAGGTTGCCGCGATTCCTGCCCACGCGCGGCACGCCTCATGATCGAACGCATCATCGACTGGGCTCTGAGCTTTCGCGGCTGGGTCCTCTGCGGCGCGTTGGTGCTTGCGGCTGTTGCTGGTCTCGCGGCGCAGCGTCTGAAGCTCGATGCGCTCCCGGATCTCTCGGACAATCAGGTCATCGTCAGGGCAAGCTTCCCGGGACAGCCGCCCCAGCTGGTCGAAGACCAGCTCACCTATCCGCTCACCACGGCGCTGCTGGGCCTGCCGGGCGCGACCACGGTGCGTGGGATTTCCATGTTCGGCGAGGCCTACGTGTACGTGGTCCTGTCCGACGAAGTCGATGCGGACTCGGTCCGCTCCCGGGTGCTGGAGCGGCTCAGTCAGCTGGCTCCGGCTCTGCCGCCGGGCGCGACGACTTCGCTAGGACCGGACGCCTCCGGTGTCGGCTGGATCTTCCAGTATGCATTGCTTTCGAAGGGCGGCGACGTGGCGCCGGACAGACTGCGCGCGGTGCAGGAGTTCGTGATCAAGCCTGAGCTGCAGAGTGTTCAAGGCGTCGCCGAAGTGGCCACAGTAGGTGGGGCGGCTCGCCAGTTGCAGATAGAAGTCGACTCGAATCGGCTCACGGCGCTCGGCCTTTCTGCCGAACAGATCACGCAGGCTGTGCGGAACGCGAATCAAGCGGCAGGCGGCGGCGCTGTCGAGCTCGGACGGCAGCGAGTGCTGATCACCGCTGATGCCAGGGTGCGTTCGCGCGAGGATCTGCTGGACATTCCGATTGGCAGCGATGCCAATGGCGCCGTGCTACGGCTGCGTCAGGTTGCCAACGTCAGTTACGGCCCGGCGCCGCAGCTGGGCGTTACGGACCTGAACGGGGCTGGCCCCGTCGTCAGCGGCATCGTCGTCATGCGCAAGGGTGAGAATGCCGACCAAGTCGTCGGTCGCGTCAGGTCGGCAATCGAGGGCCTGAGTGCAGCGCTGCCGGCGGGCGTCGAGTTCGTCGCGACGTATGACCGCACCAAGATCATTCACGACGCGGTGAGATCCTTGGGCTGGCGCCTATTGGAGGAGGGCATCGTCGTTGCGTTGGTCTGCGGCGCCTTCCTTTGGCGTGTCCGTTCGGCGCTCGTCATCATCGTGACGCTGCCCGTCGGTCTGCTGTGCGCGCTGGCGTTACTGCAATGGCAGGGTGTTACGGCCAACATCATGTCTCTCGGCGGCCTTGCCATTGCCATCGGCGCGATGGTCGATGCTGCTGTCGTCATGGTCGAAGCGCTGCATCGAAAACTGGAGCTGCGTCAGGGAGCGGGCGCCTCGCATGTCCAGCTCGTGCGGGAGACGGCCCGCGAAGTGGGGCCGGCGCTGTTCTTCTCCCTGCTGGTGATCACGCTGTCGTTTCTGCCGGTGTTGTTCCTGCAGGGCCAGGAAGGCAAGCTGTTTTCTCCGCTGGCGTTGACCAAGACGTATGCGATGGCGGCGGCGGCGTTGCTGTCGATTACGCTCGTGCCAGTACTCATGGGGCTTTTCATCAAGGGACCGATTGCTCCCGAGGCGCGCAATCCGCTCAACCGATGGTTGATGCGCGCTTACCGCCCGACGCTCGAAGCGGTGGTGGAGCGGCCGCGTACGATGCTCGTGATTGCTGCCGTCGTGAGCCTGTCGATCCTGTTCCCGCTGACGCAGATGGGTCGGGAGTTCATGCCGCCTCTGGATGAGGGCGACCTGCTGTACATGCCGACGACGCTTCCCGATGTCTCGCTCGATGAGGCAGCGGAGATACTGCGTGTAACGGACGATCTGATCCGGCGGATGCCGGAAGTGGCCATGGTTCATGGAAAGGCGGGGCGCAGCGATTCCGCGACCGATCCGGCACCGCTGTCGATGCTGGAAACCACCATTCTGCTCAAGCCGCGCTCGCAGTGGCCGGAGCAGATTTCCACGCGCGAACTCATTCGTCGACTGGATGAGCGTGTAAGGCTCGCGGGCCTCACCAATTCGTGGGGATTCCCGATCCGCACGCGCATCGACATGCTCGCGACAGGGGTGCGGACCCCGCTGGCGCTGCGCATCTCCGGTCCTGACCTTGGGCATATCCAAACGTTGAGCGAGCAAGCTGAGGAGGTGTTGCGTGGCGTGGAGGGCGTTCGTGCGGCGTTTGCCGAGCGGGCTACCTCGGGCCGATTCCTCGAAGTCGAGATCGATCGAGCGCGCGCGAGTCTCTACGGAATTCAGGCTTCGGATGTGACTCAGCTCATCGGGGGAGCCGTGGGAGGGGCGCCCATCGATACGCTGAGTGTTGGGCGTGAGCGCTACCCTGTCGTGGTGCGTTTTGCACGCGCGCAGCGCGATTCGCTTCAAGCCCTGGAGAGACTGCCGATTCGTACGGCATCCGGGGCGACCGTCGCATTGTCGCAGGTCGCGACTGTACGCGTCGTCGATGGCGCCATGGAAATCAGGAGCGAGAACGCGCGTCCGGTGGGATTCGTGCTCCTCGATCTGGAGGATCGAGATATCGCTGGCGTGCTCGAACGCGCACAGGAAGCGTTGCAAAGCGCCAACCTGCAAGAGACAGGCTACACACTGAGCTGGGTCGGCCAATACCAGCGCCTGCAGTCCGCGACGACCCGGCTGATCGGCATCAGTCTGATCACGCTCCTTGCTGTCACGGTAATTCTGTACTGGCATTTCCGCTGCTGGAAGCGCGTTGCCTTGGTTCTCGGGAGCATGCCGTTTGCCGCCAGCGGTGCTGCCTGGGTCACCTATCTACTTGGCTACCAATGGTCGTTCGCGACGGCAGTAGGATTCCTGGCACTTGCCGGTGTCGCAGCCGAGTTCTGTGTAGTCATGCTGCTCTATCTCGATCAGGAGGCGAAGGCATTGTCGGGTCTCACCGCTGCCGTCACGCGAACAGCTGTGATGCGAGGCGCGCTGCTGCGCCTGCGCCCCAAGACAATGACCGTTGCAGTGATTCTCGGCGGCCTGTTGCCGCTCATGATCTCGGAAGGCCCCGGGGTCGATGTGATGCGGCCTGTCGCGGCGCCGATCATCGGTGGCATGCTGACGGCACCGCTTTTTTCGCTGCTCGTCGTGCCGGCGGTATATCTGTTGATCTTCGGTGCGCGCGAGCCGCGAGCTCACAGCCTCGAGACCATCGAGATCGGTTCGATGCAAGGTGACGGATGATGGATACGCCAGAACGCTCAGGCAGCCGCGCGCCGCGGTTTGTTTTGTTTTCCTACGGCTTCCGTCCGTTTTTTCTCGCGGCCTTCGCGTACGCGCTCGTGGCCGTAGTCGCATGGATGTTGATCTGGACGCGCGGTGTTTTGCCGCTTCCGACCTTTCCACCGATGCTATGGCATGGACACGAAATGCTGTTCGGCTTCATTGCTGCCGCGATCGCGGGATTCCTGCTGACGGCGGTGCCGAGTTGGACCGGCACGAAGGGCTTTGGCGGCTGGCCGCTGGTGGCGCTCTTCGTCGTGTGGCTCTGCGGACGGATTGCGTTCGCCTGCGCTGCCCACCTTCCAGCGTGGCTCGTGGCGACGGCAGAGTTGGTCTTTCTTCCAGGATTGGCATTGCTCATTGCAATCCCGTTGCTGCGCGCCCGCAACCGGAACACGCCGCTTCTCATCGTCGTCGGGATCCTCTGGTTTGCTGATGCCGTGTTTCTGTACTCGATGGCGCACGATGACGTCATGCTCGCCCGCACGGCGCTGCTTGCCGGAATCGATATGGTGCTGTTGCTGGTCACGGTGATCGGCGGACGGATCGTACCGGCGTTCACCGCCAATGCGCTGCGTCGGCGTGGTATTTCGAGCGAGGTTCGCAGTTCCCGATGGCTCGACGGCGTGACCATCGCGGCCATGCTTCTGGTCGTCGCCGTCGATACGTTCGTCGGTACGGGATGGATCGCGGCGCTTGTGGCGGGTATCGCCGCCGTGCTCCATGTTGCGCGCCTCGCGGGCTGGCAAGGATTGCGCTCGCTGCGTGAGCCGATCGTTTGGGTTCTGCATGTCGCCTATCTGTGGCTGCCGGTCGGTCTCGCGTTGAAGGCGGTTTTTCTGAGCACCGGCGCCCCGTGGGCGGCCGACTGGCTGCATGCGCTGACGGTGGGCACGGCCGCCACGATGATCGTTGCTGTCATCACGCGTGCATCGCTGGGTCATACCGGCCGTCCGCTGGTCGTATCGAACCAGGCTGTGCTCGCCTACGGTCTGCTCGGCGCTGCCACGCTGGCACGAGCTTTCGCCACGTCGTTTGGCTCGCATCGCGAATGGGCCATCTGGGCCGCCGGCGGGCTGTGGATTGCGGCGTTCCTGCTGCTGCTCCTGAGCTATGCGCCGATTCTGCTGCGGCCCAGGGCCGATGGACGACCCGGCTGAGGGCCGCCGCGAAGCGCAGAGAGGAGATTTCTCTCGCTAGACGGCTTTCGGCGAATTCTCTACGCTAAGTCTCTGTTTGCGCCCCTCTTTGCGTACGCGAGAAGGGCCTGCGGGATACTTCTTGTGGGGCCGGACTCTAAGTCACTGAGCTAGTGAAGGTGGGAGCGACGCATCCTCAGCGGTGCTATCTTCAGTCGTCGGTCCCCGCCCCGGGCGATGGAGGTTGAAAATGCGTAGGCTTTACGTGGCACTCAGTGCGGCATTCGTTGTTTGGGCTCAAGCGGGAGTTGCGGCGGAGCCTTCGGATCCTTCCGATGCACTCATGTCCTATCCCGGGGCCATCGCTTTGTCACAGGACTCCACCGGAGCCTGGGTTTACAAATCTTTTCCTCAGCTGCTGCCTCTCTATATTTTCAAGGGTGAACCCGCGAATCGTTCGCTGTGTGCCGGGGGCTGCACGGCGGTGTGGCCTATCCTTCGCGCGAGGGCCGGTGACAAGCCCGTGGGGTCCTGGACCATTTTGAAGCGCGAGGATGGCCGCTTGCAGTGGGCGTACAAGGGCAGTCCGGTCTACACCTATTTCGAGGACCGTCCCAGCGAGCCGAAAGGTGCCGGGAAGAACATGGATTGGTACCTGGACGAGCGCGCGAATGCTGCGTATCTCGAAAGCGTAGGGGTGAAGTTGTCTACCCCGATCGCGGATGTGCACGCCGAGAAGCCCAGGAATATTCAGGCAACGGCGGAATTGCTGCAGCCGTAGCTAACTGCGCACGGAGCTCCGCCCGGCGCGTGCCTCCGTTGTGATTTGGATGCACCAAGTGCCGCCGTTGTCTTTCAGGATGTTCTGCGTACGTGGCTGTGCGATTGCTTCGAAATAGCGACGCAAGCCAGAAGTGCGGCAACCCAACGGGCAGGAGCTGGGCGCGGACGATGAGCCACCCTGTTCGCGCCCTGGAGCAACCAGATACTCAAGCCCGGGACGATCCAAGAAGCTGAGCGCCAGCGCTCGCCGGACGATTGAACGGCAAATTTTTTGCGTACGGATGCAAGTACCGGGCAAGTCCGTTGCCCCGCAAGTACCTGATTTATATGGCGCTCCCAGAGGGATTCGAACCCTCGTACCAGCCTTGAGAGGGCTGTGTCCTAGGCCTCTAGACGATGGGAGCGGAATGACCGGTCGAACGCCGGATCAGCCTGTATTATACGGCGCGCTTCTCACTGCTCAAGTCCGCGTGTGCTATTGAACGACTCGAATTCCACAAAAAGTGGCGGTGCTGCCCACCAGCCGCTCATCGTCCCGCGGGACGGACACCCGATTTCGCGGGCGAACATCTCCCCGAATGCACTCAAGGTGCTGTACCGGCTCAAGGATGCCGGCTTCCAGGCATTCCTGGTCGGCGGGGCGGTGCGCGATCTGCTGCTCGGGCTGGCGCCCAAGGACTTCGATGTCGCGACCAACGCGCATCCGGAGCAGGTCAAACAGCTGTTCCGCAACTGCCGGCTGATCGGCCGGCGTTTTCACCTGGCGCACGTGCGCTTCGGCTACGAGATCATCGAGGTCGCGACTTTCCGCGCGGCGCATACGCCGGTGGATGAGGACAACAGCGTCGATGAGGGTGGTCATCGCGTGCTCGATGCGCGCGGCCGGATTCTGCGCGACAACCTGTACGGCACTATCGAAGAAGATGTCTGGCGCCGCGATTTCACGGCCAATGCGCTGTACTACAACATCGAGGATTTCTCGATCTGGGACTACGTCGGCGGCGTTGCCGATGCGCGGGCCCGGGTCATGCGCCTGATCGGCGATCCGGAAACCCGCTATCGGGAAGATCCGGTGCGAATGCTGCGTGCCGTGCGTTTCGCAGCCAAGCTGGGATTCGAGATCGATGCAGATACCGCTGCACCCATTCGCAAGCTGGCGCCGATGCTCGATGGAGTGCCGCCGGCGCGGCTTTTCGACGAGATCAACAAGCTCTTCCTGGCCGGCAGCGCGTCGACCACTTTCGAGCTGCTCGAGAAGTACGGACTGATCGAGCACCTGTTCCCCGATCTGGCGGTGGCGCTGGCCGAGGCGCCGGAGGGTCCGGCGGCGAAATTGCTGCGTCTGGGGCTGGCGGGCAGCGATGAGCGCGTGAAGGCCGAAAAGTCGGTTACGCCAACTTTTCTATTTGCAGTGTTGCTCTGGCCTGCGATCAGCCGTGCATACCAACGTTCCGGCCCGCAGGAAGGCAACGAGATCCAGCAGATCACCCAGGTCTGCGAGCAGGTGACGGCTCGTCAGCAGTCACGCATCGCGGTTCCGAAGCGATTCACCTTGCCCTTGCGTGAAGTCGTGAGCTTGCAGCCGCGTTTTCAGCTGCGCTCGGGCCGCCGTGCGTTGCGCCTTCTGGATCATCCGCGTTTCCGTGCAGCCTATGACTTCCTGCTGCTGCGTGCTGCGGCAGGCGAGGTTGAGCAAGAGCTGGCGGACTGGTGGACGGAGGTCCAGACATTGCCGGCCGAAGAACGTATCGCTCGTGTCGAGCAGCGTCCGGGCGCAGCGCAGCAGCCCGCCGCATCGAGCGGCGGGCGCCGTCGTCGTCGCAGGCGCCGACGCACGACCAAAAGCGGCTAAGGGCTCGAGCCCATGTCTGCGCTCTGGACGCCGGCGTACATCGCCATCGGCAGCAATCAGGATGATCCTCAGGCACAGGTCCGCGCCGCGTTCGAGTCGCTGGCGGGCCTGGATCGATGCCGGCTGGTCTGTCGCTCGAAGCTGTACCGAACCGTGCCGCTGGGGCCGCAGGACCAGCCCGACTTCGTCAATGCCGCTGCTGGATTGCTGACACAGCTCGCTCCACATGAGCTGCTGGTCCGGCTCAAAGAATTGGAAAAAACAATCGGCCGGCAATCGCCGGTGGTGCGCTGGGGGCCGCGCCGCATCGACTTCGATCTGTCGGTGTTCGGTGCCGAACGCGTGAATGAGGCGGATCTCACGATCCCGCATCCCGGCGTGCCGGTGCGCAACTTCGTCCTGTATCCTCTCGCGGATATCGCGCCGGACCTGCTCGTGCCCGGGCACGGGCGGGTCAGGGAACTGGCAGAGCGCGTCGGCCGTGCGGGCCTGACGCCTATTTCATAAGAACAGCTCCATGTCCGAGAATCCTCCTGTCGCCGCACCGCATCGCTTCATCGTCGTCGAAGGTCCCATCGGCGTGGGCAAGACCAGCCTGGCACGCCGGCTGGCGCGCAGTTTCGGCAGCGAATTGATCCTGGAGCAGGCGGATGAGAATCCGTTCCTCGAACGTTTCTATCGCAATCCGCGCGCTGCGGCATTGCCCACGCAGTTGTGCTTTCTCTTTCAGCGCACGCGCCAGCTCGAAGACATCCGTCAGCACGATCTGTTCGATACGGTGCGCGTCGCCGACTACCTGCTCGACAAGGACCGGCTGTTCGCGCGCCTGACGCTCGACGAGGAGGAGTTCGGGCTGTACGAGCAGATCTATACGCGCATGGCCATCGACACGCCGGTGCCCGACCTGGTGATCTACCTGCAGGCGCCGATCGACGTGCTCCTCGAGCGCATCGCGCGCCGCGGCATTCGTTACGAGCAGACCATCGACCGCGCTTACCTCGAAAAGCTCCAGGAAGCCTATGCGAGGTTCTTTCATGCCTACGACACCTCGCCGCTGCTGATCGTGAACGCGGCGCAGGCCGACTTCGTCGGCAACGAACGCGACTACGACCAACTGTTCGAAGAGATCCGTCGTATCCGCCGTGGCCGGCACTACTACAACCCGCTCAAGAGCGCGGCCGACTGAGACGGGGCCGCCTGCGGTATACATATTATTGAGGTGGGTAGCGTCGACGCCGCGCGATGTCTGTGGCGCCGTTGGTAGTCGTTCGTCTTATTGGAGGCCTGGGGTGACTGCCGAAGCTCGCCATGTCTGCAGCGCAGTCGGTAGTCATACGCTCGTCTGCGGCGGCCACCGCCTGCTGCTTCCGGCGCAGCAAATGGCCGCGCGAAGTTGATGTTTGAACCCCCCTCGTTCATCCTTGCGCCCGTCGGCTGGGGGGCTTGACGTGCGCGGGCATCGCGATTTCTCGATGCGGCCCCTCATGCTTTCCCGCGGCCGGCGCCCGATCCGACAAATGAGCCCTTGACGATGTACAAGCACCTGCAAGAGCGCTACGCGCCGCGTCCCCCGGTCAACGTTGCGACGCTCGAACGCATGAAGGCCGAAGGCGAGAAGATCGCCTGCCTCACGGCCTATGACGCCAGCTTCGCCACCTTGGTGGACGATGCCGGCTGCGACGTGGTGCTGGTCGGGGACTCCCTGGGGATGGTGATCCAGGGACACGACACCACCGTGCCGGTCACCCTGAACGACGTGATCTATCACTGTCGCGCCGTGGCCAAGGGGCTGTACCGCCCATTTCTCATGGCCGACATGCCGTTCATGACCTATTCCTCCAAGGAGCAGGCGCTGGAGAACGCGGTGCGCCTGATGCAGGAGGGCGGCGCCAAGATGGTCAAGCTGGAAGGCGGTGCCGGCCAGGTCGAGATCGTCGAATTCCTGGCGAACCACGACATCGCCGTGTGTGCGCACCTGGGGCTGAAGCCGCAATCGGTGCACAAGGTCGGCGGTTTTCGCGTGCAGGGTCGTGAAGAGGCGGCGGCCGAGCAGATGATGCGCGATGCGCAGGCGCTTGAAGGCGCGGGTGCCGACATTGTCTTGCTGGAATGCATTCCTGCCAAGCTCGGCGCCGAAATCACCCGGGCGCTGCACGTGCCGGTGATCGGCATCGGCGCCGGCCCGGACACCGACGGACAGATCCTGGTGCTGTACGACGTGCTCGACATCACCTCCGGCCGCAAGCCCAAGTTCTCGAAGAACTTCATTGAAGGGCATGGCAGTCCGCTCGAAGCGCTCAAGGCCTACACCGAAGCGGTCAAGACGCGCGCCTATCCGGCGCCCGAGCACTGCTTCTGAACAGCTCGTTCTCAGCTCTCGATTCATCAGCTCCCGAACTCAAATCACCGACCGCATGGAAACCCTGGTTCGCTCGAGCGAATTGCGTCAGCGCGTGCATCAATGGCGCAGCGCCGGCCTGCGCATTGCTTTCGTCCCTACGATGGGCAACCTGCACGCCGGTCACGGCAATCTGGTGAAGCAGGCATCGCTGCTGGCCGATCGCGTCATCGTCAGCATCTTCGTCAATCCGCTGCAGTTCGGGCCGAACGAGGATTTCGCGGCGTATCCGCGCACGCCGGATGAAGACTACAAGTTGTTGCGCTCGCTGAACGCCGATCTGCTGTTCACGCCGTCGGTCGAAGAGATGTATCCGCGCGGCCAGGTCGAAACGGCGCGGGTGCAGGTGCCAGGGCTGGACGAGATCCTGTGCGGCGCGTTTCGCCCGGGGCATTTCACCGGTGTGGCGACCATCGTCACCAAGCTGCTCAACCTGGTGCAGCCGGATGTAGCGCTGTTCGGCGAGAAGGACTATCAGCAGCTGATGATCATCCGCCGCGCCGCGACGGATCTGTGCATGCCGATGGAAATCGTCGGCGTGGAGACGATGCGCGAGCCGGACGGGCTGGCGATGAGCTCACGCAACCGCTACCTGTCGGAACAGGATCGCCGGGTGGCGCCGCACATCTTTGCCGAACTCGAGCGCGCACGGCAGGCAATCGAGTCCGGAGCGCGCGACTTCGAAGCGTTGGAGCAAGCGGGTTTCGCGGCGTTGCAACGCAGTGGCTTCCGGCCCGACTACTTCTCCATTCGCGACGCTGCGACTCTCGGCCCGGCAACTGCGGGGACTGAGCTGGTCGTTCTGACGGCGGCGCGCATCGGCCGGGCACGGTTGATCGACAACGTCAAAGCCGCATCGCCGCGCTGACGCGCAAACGGCGGCAAGGCTCAGCTTTGCAGCGCTCCGTGCTGCGCGAGCGCCCACTCGACGTGCTCGCGCACCATCGCCGATGGGTGTTCGAGGCGCGACTTCAGTGCAGCCACGACATTGTCCGATGACGGGGCATTGCCGAGCGCAACCGCAATGTTCCGCAGCCAGCATTCGTGACCGATCCGTCGGATGGCGCTGCCTTCGGTCCGGGCGAGGAACTCTTCTTCGCTCCACGCGAACAACTCGGTCAACTGCGGCGCATCCAGTCCGTGTCGTACGGCGAAATCCTTCTCCACCGCCAGTCGCGAGAATTTGTTCCAGGGACAGATGAGCTGGCAATCGTCGCAACCGTAGATGCGATTACCCATCGCCTTGCGGAATTCCACCGGAATGGATTCGCGCAGCTCGATGGTGAGATAGGAAATGCAGCGCGTCGCGTCGAGCTCATAGGGCGCAACGATGGCCTGCGTCGGGCAAACGTCGATGCAGGCGCGGCAGGAGCCGCAGTGCGCGCTCGCCGGCGTGTCCACCGGCAGCGGCAGGTCGGTGAGGATCTCGCCGAGAAAGAACCATGAGCCGGCCTGGCGATTGAGCAGGTTGGTGTGCTTGCCGATCCAGCCCAGGCCGGCGTCGCGGGCGAAGGCTTTTTCCAGGATCGGCGCGCTGTCGACGAAAGCCCGGTATTGCGTGCCGGTGCAGTGATCGGAGATTTTCTCCGCCAACTGCGCGAGCCGGCGGCGTAGCAGCTTGTGATAGTCGCGTCCGAGCGCGTAGCGGGAAATGTAGCCGAGCTGTGCGCTGCCCAGTACGGATTCGGCCGGTTGAGCATCCGGCGGCATGTAATCCATGCGCGCCGAGATTACCCGGATCGTGCCCGGTACGAGCTCGTCCGGTCGCGCCCGGCGACGCCCATGTCGCAGCATGTAGGACATCGCGCCGTGGCGGCGCAGGTCCAGCCAGCGCATCAGGCGTTCTTCGTCATCTTCGATGCCGATACTGGCGATGCCGATCTGCTGGAAGCCGAGTTCGCGACCCCAGTTGCGGATCAGCTCGACCAGGGCGGCCGGATCGTCATTGGCGATGGAAGGAGCGTCGGACATGAAGCAGGGGCGGCGCGCGGGACTTAAGTATACTTCGGGCATGCCCAGCCTGCCGTTGGCGGTTCACACCGCTGCACAAGTACGCGCTCTCGATCGTCACGCCATCGACGATCTGCACATCGCGGGCTACACATTGATGACGGCTGCCGGCGAGGCGGCGTTGACCGTTTTGCGCAGTTGCTGGCCCGCGGCGCAACGCATCGTGGTGCTGTGCGGTCCGGGAAATAACGGCGGCGACGGTTATGTGCTCGCGCGCCTCGCGCAATCGCAACGTCTTTATGTGAGCGTGATCGCGCTGGGCGATCCGCAAGCGCTGCGAGGCGATGCGCGACAGGCGTGGCAGGACTTCCTCGCGGCTGGCGGTGCGACGCAGGAGTGGACCGACGATTGTCTCGATGATGCCGAAGTCGTGGTCGATGCGATTTTCGGGATCGGCCTGTCGCGGCCGGTCGACGCGCAGATGGCTGCCCGGATTCAAGCAATCAACGATTGCGGCGCGCCGGTGCTCGCGCTGGATATCCCGAGCGGATTGCATGCGGACAGCGGACACATTCTCGGCGCGGCCGTTCATGCCGAGCGCACGCTGACGTTCCTCGGCCTGAAGCTGGGCTTTTATCTGGGCGAAGGACCGGACTGCACCGGCATCGTCATGTTCGATCCGCTCGATCTGCCGGCGCACGAACTTGCCAGCGTGGAAACGTCGGCGACGCGGATCGGCGAAGACGCGCTGGCGCGATTGCTGCCGCGGCGTCGACGCACTGCTCATAAAGGGCAGCAAGGCCATGTGCTGGTGATCGGTGGTGGCCTCGGCATGGCTGGAGCGGCACGCCTCGCCGGCGAAGCTGCACTGCGTGTAGGCGCCGGTGTAGTAACGGTGGCGACCCGCCCCGAGAACGTTGCGACCATTACTGCGGACCGCCCCGAGCTGATCTGTCGCGGCATCGAAAGTGCGGATCAAATCGAATCCCTGCTGGACTGGGCCGAGGTCTTGGCCATCGGCCCCGGACTCGGTCAGGAGCCGTGGGCGGCCATGATGGTCGAAGCTGCGCTTCGGTGCGGCAAGCCTTCGGTGGTGGACGCCGATGCGCTGAACCTTCTCGCCCACTCGCCGTGTGCCAGCGAGCGCTGGATTCTTACGCCGCATCCCGGCGAGGCGGGGCGCCTGCTCGGAGTCTCCTCGGCCGAGGTGCAGGACGATCGGCTGGGTGCGGCTCGCGGCATCGTCGAGCGCTATGGCGGAATCGTGGTGCTGAAAGGAGCGGGCACACTGGTCGTGCAGCGAGGCGCGCTGCCTTCGATCTGCGATCAGGGAAACCCTGGCATGGCATCGCCCGGCATGGGCGACGTGCTGACGGGTGTGATTGCAGGCATTACCGCTCAAACCGCAGACCTCGCTGGTGCTGCGCGTGCCGGCGTTCTCGTTCACGCTATGGCCGGGGACATGGCGGCGCGCCGCGGCGAGCGCGGCCTGCTGGCTACCGATCTCTTCACTTACTTGCCGACGTGCGTCAATCCAACACAGCGAATCTGACTGTCGCCACCGCCGCGCAGATGCGGTCGCTGGGGCATGCGCTCGGCCAGGCATCGCTGGCTGCGGCCGCGCAGCCGCTGGTGATTGCCATCCAGGGCGAGTTGGGTGCGGGGAAAACGACTCTGGTGGGCGGCATCCTCAATGCCGTCGGCATCGCTGGGGCCGTGCGCAGCCCGACCTACACGCTGATCGAGCCATACGAAGCGCAGGGGCGGCACTTCTTTCATCTCGACCTGTACCGCCTGGCCGACCCGCAGGAAGTCGAGGCTCTGGGCGTTCGCGATCTGCTCACGTCGGATGCGGTCCTGCTGGTCGAATGGCCCGAGCGCGGCGCCGGAACGTTGCCGCCGGCAGACCTGGAGATTTCGATCCGCTATCCCGAGGCCGCACGCAACGATTCGCGCCAAATGCTGCTGTCGGCGCACGGGCCGGCCGGCGAGCGGCTGCTGAGCGCGTTGCTGAAGTGTGACGGCACGCAAGATAAATGATCTATCCCCATAATTTGCATTGAAATTATTCCGGGCATGGGGGTACATTACCGACCCATGCGACGTGCTGCGCCCACCGCTCACCTCTGGGTCCGTTTATCGATAGCGCTCAGCCTGTGCTGCAGCCTGCTTTTGTCCGCGCACGCCGCTCCTTCGGTCACCGTCAAAGACGTTCGCCTGTGGGCCGGTCCGGATGCGACGCGGGTCGTGTTCGATCTTTCCGGTCCAGCGCGTCACACGCTTCTGACCCTGCACAATCCGGATCGTGTCGTTGTCGACGTCGCGGCCGCGCGTTTCGAAAATGACAGCGTCGCAATGCCGACGGGCCAGGGGTTTGCCAAGCAATTGCGGGCCGGAGTGCAAGGTCCGGATCTGCGCCTGGTGATCGATCTGTCCAGCCCGGCCACGCCGCACAGTTTCATGGTGGAGCCGCAGGGAGATCTGGGGCATCGGCTGGTGGTGGACCTGGTCGGCGCGCCTGGCGCGGCGCCGGCATCCGTCACCTTGGCTTCGACGAAGACAACGACACCGGCACCGGTTGCCGCGCCGACGGTCGTGAAATCCGCTCCGGCCAGCGAAGGTCGCGACATCATCGTGGCGGTCGATGCCGGACATGGCGGCAACGATCCCGGAGCCATGGGGCGAACCGGCGCCCGTGAAAAAGACGTGACGCTGGCGATCGCGCGCCGACTCAAGGAGCGCATCGACCAGGAGCCGGGAATGCGGGCCGTGCTGACGCGCGATGGCGATTACTTCCTCGCCCATCGTCTACGCATCAAGCGTGCCCGCGACCAGCGGGCCGACATGTTCATCTCCATCCATGCCGATTCGTACACCGATCGCTCGGTGGCCGGTTCATCGGTCTACACGCTGTCGGCACGGGGTGCTTCCGACGAAGCCGCGCGCTGGCTGGCGGAACGTGAGAACGCCGCCGATCTGATCGGTGGCGTGTCGCTGGAAGACAAGGGCGACGTGCTGGCTTCGGTGCTGCTCGATCTGTCGCAGGGCGCCAGCATGAGCGCCAGCCTGGTGGCCGCCGACAAGGTGATGGACGAGCTGTACCGGATGGGCAACGTGACCCGTCGCGGCGTCAAGCAGGCGGGCTTCCTGGTGCTGAAGTCGCCGGACATTCCGTCGATGCTGGTCGAGACCGCCTTCATCTCCAATCCTGCCGAAGAAGCGCGGCTGAAGAGCCCCGCGCATCAGCGACGCCTGGCTGAGGCGATTCACGCAGGTGTGCGCAGTTATTTCTACGACAACCCGCCACCGGGCACCCGCATCGCCCAGCTGCGCAAGGATCGCGACAGCCGCATCGCCGCAGCCGGCGGCGGTTCCGATGCGGTCGGAGCCCTGCAGTAACGCTTGAGCGTAAGCGGCGTCGGCCAATGATTCCTGGTCATTCCCGCTTGCGTGGGAGCGACGAGTAAATCGGGGCGTCCCTAAGGTATCCTCGCGGCCTCCCATTCCCGGTCGCGTCCATGCCGATTCGAGTCCTTCCTGAGCAGCTCATTCACCAGATCGCCGCCGGCGAGGTGATCGAGCGTCCCGCCTCGGTCATCAAAGAACTGGTGGAAAACAGCCTGGATGCAGGCGCCAAGCGTGTCGAAGTCGAGATCGAGGACGGCGGCGTCAAGTTGTGCCGTGTGCGCGACGACGGTGGGGGCATCGATCGCGAAGAGCTGGCGCTTGCTCTGTCGCGCCATGCGACTAGCAAGATCACGACCATCGACGATCTGGAGCGGGTGGCAACGCTCGGATTTCGCGGCGAGGCGCTGCCCAGCATTGCGTCTGTTTCCCGGATGCGGCTGACATCGCGTGCCGCAGGCAGTGCTTCGGCCTACGCCGTCGCTGCCGACAACGGCAACCTGAGCCCGGTAGAGCCGGCGGCACATCCGCCCGGGACCACGATCGAAGTCCGCGACCTGTTCTTCAACGTTCCCGCGCGCCGCAAATTCCTGCGCGCCGAGCGCACCGAAACCCAGCACATCACTCGTATGATCGAGCGGCTGGCGCTGTCGTGCTTCACATCCGCCTTCTCGCTGTCCGCCGGGCGCAAGACGATCCTCGACTTTCCTGCGGCTCACACGCAGATCGAGCGCGAGCAGCGCGTTGCGCAGATCGTCGGCGACGAGTTCATGGCCAACGCTTTGTACGTCGAACACGAGGCAGCGGGCTGCAAGCTCACCGGTTGGCTGTGCCAGCCGACGTACTCGCGCGCACAGCCGGATTTGCAGCACTTCTATCTCAACGGACGCACGCTGCGCGACCGCGTGGTCGCCAGCGGCATTCGCCTGGGCTATCGCGACGTGATGTTCCATGGCAAGCAGCCGGCGTACGTGCTGTTCATGGAGATCGATCCGCGGCAGGTGGACGTGAATGCGCATCCCGCCAAGCTCGAAGTGCGCTTTCGGGATGGTCGGCACGTCCATGATTTCCTGTTCCGCAGCGTCGAGCGGGCGCTGCGCGATACGTATGCGGGCGCTGCAACGCCTGCGCCGGCTCCCACGAGCATTGATTCGTTCATGCCGCAGGGCGCGTCTTCGGGCACGCCTTCGCCGATGTGGCCGGCGCGAGGCCCCACGCAATTTCCTCAACACTCGTGGGTACCGCGTAGCCAGACTTCGTTGGGATTGCGTGTTGCCGAAGCATCGCCGCCGCCATTCATGCCAGCTTCGTCGCCGGCGACGGTCGCTGAAAGCGCAGCTGCTGATGACGCCGTGGTGGACGCTCCACCGCTTGGCTTCGCACTGGCGCAGCTGCATGGCATCTACATTCTTTCGCAGGCACCCGATGGACTGATCCTGGTCGACATGCACGCTGCCCATGAGCGTACGACTTATGAGCGCATGAAGGCGGCGCTGGAGCAGGGCGCAATCGCCAGCCAGCCGTTGCTGATGCCGTTGTCGATCAATGTGTCGCCTGCCGAGGCTGACGCTCTGGAAGAACACTCGAGCGTGCTGGCGCGTGTCGGGCTCGATGTGGAACGCTCGGGTCCATCGAGTGTGCACGTGCGGGCCTTGCCGGCATTCCTGTCGTCTTCCGGTGTCGAAGAGCTGATCGCGCGGATCGGCGGTGACCTGATCGTGAACGGTGCCACGCGCGGCGTGGAAGAGGCGATGAACGAAGTGCTTGGCACGATGGCTTGTCATGGCGCGGTGCGGGCGCATCGCAATCTCACCGTGCCCGAGATGAATGCGCTGCTGCGCGAGATGGAGCGCACGGTGCGCAGCGATCAGTGCAACCACGGCCGCCCGACCTGGACCTACGTCAGCATGAGCGACCTGGACCGGATGTTCCTGCGCGGACGCTGATCGTGGACACCAAGCCCGTGGTGCTGATCATGGGGCCGACCGGCGCCGGCAAGACGGATCTGGCCATCGCCCTGGCGCAGCGGTTGCCCGTGGAGATCGTCAGCGTCGATTCGGCGATGGTGTACCGCTGCATGGATATCGGCACCGGCAAACCCGCGCCGCAGGTCCTGGCGAAGTTTCCGCATCGCCTGGTCGATATTCTCGATCCCATCGAAGCGTATTCGGCCGGCCAGTTCGTACGCGATGCGCTGCAATCCATTCACGACATCCATGCACGTGGGCGGCTACCGTTGCTGGTGGGCGGCACCATGCTTTATTTCCGTGCATTGCGTCAGGGATTGGCTGAGTTGCCGGAAGCCGATGCCGCAGTGCGCGCAGAACTCGATGCGCGGGCGGCGCAGCATGGCTGGCCGGCGCTGCATGCCGAACTGGAACGGATCGACCCGGCCGCGGCCGCCCGGATCCAGCCCAACGATGGACAGAGAATCCAACGGGCGCTGGAAGTATTCCGTCTCTCGGGCCGTACCTTGAGCGACTTGCATGCTGCGACCGCCGTGCCCGATCCCAGCCTCAGCTTCCATGCCTACGCCTGGGCGCCGGGCGACCGGGAAAGGTTGTACCAGTCGATCGAGACAAGGTTTGCCTCAATGATGCAGTCGGGTTTTCTCGCAGAAGTGCGCCGACTGTATGAGCGTGGCGATCTGCATGCGCGTCTGCCGGCAATCCGCTCGGTCGGTTATCGCCAGTTGTGGGCTCATCTGGAAGGCGAGGTGTCGCTGGATGGCGCCATGCGCGACGCCATCCTGGCAACGCGTCATCTGGCGCGTCGTCAATTGGTCTGGTTGCGAGCCGATCGCGAAGTGAAATGGATCGACGCCCTTGAATCGCACGCGGCCGCCCACATGGAGCGCGAAGTTGCGTCGCTGTGCACACAGTACGATCGCGTAGCCTCCGTATTAAACGAAGCGCGACCGCGAGAGTGACCCAGTCGTGCTGTGTTAGACTGCGGCGCTGCAACGAGCTTGAGGATTCGGCTCGTGAGCCCAGTTCCCGGCGGTACGGAAGCCGCGTAGGCGGGAACGTTCATACACAAGAATTTCGGAGCAATAACAAGGAGATACAATGATGGCCAGAGGGCAATCATTACAGGATCCGTTCCTGAATACCCTGCGCAAGGAGCGCGTCCCCGTCTCTATTTACCTGGTGAACGGCATCAAGCTGCAAGGGCAGATCGATTCGTTCGATCAGTTCGTCGTGTTGCTCAAGAACAGCGTAAGCCAGATGGTTTACAAGCACGCGATTTCCACCGTCGTTCCTGCGCGCAGCATTCGCGTCCCGACTTCGGAAGAGGAAGGCGCGGAAGCAATTGCTCCGAGCGAGTGAATCGTCGGCAGTGGAATGTGCAACGCGAATCCGTCACCTTCCCATGAATCTGCGATTCGCGGAGTGTGCTGTTGTTTGAACGTCCACGCAGTGGTGAACGAGCGCTCCTGGTACGCATCGGTCTGGGCCAGCCGCCCAGCAACGATGAGCTGAACGAGTTCGAAGCGCTGGCCCATTCGGCCGGCGCGCAAGTAGTCAGTATCGTCACCGGCACGCGTCGCGCGCCGGATCCACGTTTGTATGTCGGCAGCGGCAAGGCCGAAGAGATCCAGGCCGCGGTCAAGTCGTTCCATGCCGACCTGGTCGTTTTCGATCATGCGCTGTCGCCCAGCCAGGAGCGCAACCTGGAAGCGCTGTTGCAGTGTCGAGTCCTCGACCGCACCGGGTTGATCCTCGATATCTTCGCGCAGCGTGCCCGCAGCTTCGAAGGTCAGCTGCAGGTCGAGCTGGCGCAGCTGCGTCACCTCTCGACACGCCTGGTGCGCGGCTGGACCCACTTGGAACGGCAGAAGGGCGGTATCGGCCTGCGCGGTCCCGGCGAAACGCAGCTGGAAACCGACCGGCGGCTGCTGGGTAATCGCATCAAGACGCTGAATGCGCGGCTTGAGAAAGTGCTGACCCAGCGCGAGACCACGCGACGTGAGCGCAAGCGCGCGGAGATCCCGACTGTTGCCTTGGTTGGATACACCAACGCCGGCAAGTCGACGCTGTTCAATCGGCTGACCGGCGCCGGTGCGTACGCCGCCGATCAGTTGTTCGCAACGCTCGATCCGACGGTGCGTCGGATCGAGCTGCCCGATGCGCGTTTCGCACTGCTCGCGGACACGGTCGGTTTCGTTCGAGATTTGCCGCACGAGCTGGTCGCGGCGTTCCGTTCCACGTTGCAGGAAGCACGCGAGGCGACTGTGCTGTTGCACGTGGTCGACGCAGCCGATCCGGAGCGTAACGAGCGCATCGAGCAGGTGAACCGCGTGCTCGAAGAAGTGGGCGCCGGAGATCTGCCGCAGATCGAGGTGTACAACAAGGCGGATCTGTTGAACGAAACGCCACATATCGAGACCAATGGCGAGGGCGGTGTGCGGCGCGTGTGGCTGTCGGCCCAGACCGGTGCCGGCACGCAGCTGTTGATCGACGCTGTCGGCGACTTCCTCGGGCCCGAGCTGGTCCATCGACATGTCGTGCTCGACCCGGCGCATGGCCGGGCGCGGGCGCGCTTCTTTGCGGCCGGCGCCGTGCTCGCGGAGCGCACGTTGCCCGGCGGCGAGGCGGAGCTGGAGATCTCGATGCCGCGACGGGCGTTCGAGCACCTGTGCCGCAGCGAGGGCTTGCCGTGGACGGCGGATGGGCGGGGCGAACCTTGCCCCCCTGCCGAGCCGTTCCTACAATCCCGCGTCCCGACCCGTGTGGTCGGCTGATTTCTTTCTTTACGAATCGAGCTTCTCTATGGCCTGGAACGAATCCGGCGGCAACTCCGGCGGTAAGCGCAACCCCTGGGGCGGCGGCAACAAGCCTGAGCAGGGTCCGCCCGACCTGGATGAAGTGGTGCGCAACCTGCAGCGGCGGCTGTCCGCCCTGTTCGGCGGCGGCGGTGGCGGCCCGCGTGGCATCGGCACGCCCGGTCCGATCCGCGGCTTCGGCCTCGGCGGCATCGCGCTGGTGCTGGTCATCGTGTGGGCCTTCACCGGCCTGTACACGGTCGACGCGGCCGAGCGTGGCATCGTGCTGCGCTTCGGCAAGCACGTGGCCACCACCATGCCCGGCCTGCGCTGGCATCTGCCCTGGCCGATCGAGACGCGCCAGCTGGTCAACATCCAGACCATTGAGAGCTTCAGCGACCAGACGCGCATGCTCACGTCCGATGAGAACCTGGTCGACATCAACATGGAAGTGCAGTTCCGCCGTGCGGTGCCGCTCGACTACGCGTTCAACGTGCTGCGTCCGGACGATACGCTCAAGGAAGTGGCGGAAAGCGCCATCCGCGAAGTCGTCGGCCGCAGCAAGCTCGACTACGTGCTCGAGTCGGGCCGTCTCGACATCGTGGTGCGCACCAAGGAGCTGATCCAGCGCACCATCGACGCCTACAAGACCGGCATCGAGGTGACCTCGGTCAACCTGCAGGACGTGAAGGTACCGAACGAAGTGGCGCCGGCGCAGGCCGACGCCATCAAGGCGCGCGAGGACCGCGACCGCTTCTCACTGGAAGCGCAGGCGTATGCCAACGACATCATTCCTCGTGCCCGCGGTGCGGCAGTCCGCCAGCTTCAGGACGCGCAGGCCTATCGCGCACGCAAGATCGCGGACGCCGAGGGTGAATCGCAGCGCTTCCTGAAAATCCTTGCTGAATACGAGGACGCACCCGCGGTGACGCGCGAGCGCCTGTACATCGAGACGCTCGAAACCGTGCTCGCCTCCAGCAAGAAAGTGGTGCTGGACGCCAAGGGCAGCGGCAACCTGCTGTACCTGCCGATCGACAAGCTGCTGGAGCAGAGTCGGCGGGTGCGCATCGATGCGGCGGACGACACCACGACCATCGAGCGTCCGTCCCCCAGTTCTTCCAGTTCAACGACCGGCGATCGCCGCGCGCGAGGATCACGCTGATGGCGAACCGAGCATTCCTGGGCCTGATCGCAGTGGCGGCCGTGGTATTCCTGGTCGCCCTGTCGGCCTTCAGCGTGCGTGAGACCGAGCTGGCCATCAAGTTCCGTTTCGGCGAGATCGTGCGGTCCGATTACACGCCGGGCCTGCACTTCATGATGCCGATGGTCAACAACGTGCAGAAGTTCGACAAGCGGGTGATCACCCGCAACTACCCGTCGGAGCAGTTCCTGACCAGTGAAGGCAAGATCCTGCGCATCGACTTCTACATCAAGTGGCGCATCTCCGATGTCTCGACCTTCTACCAGGCGACTTCCGGTGGCGACATGGAGATCGCGGCGGGCCGTCTGGGCAGCATCGTCAAGGACGGCATCAAGGGCGTGATCGCGCGCCGCACCATCCAGCAGGTGGTTGCCGCCGAGCGCGCCGAGTTCACCGGCGAGATCCTCAAGATCGCCGACGCCAACACCCGCGGGCTGGGATTGATGCTGGTGGACGTGCGCGTGAAGAAGATCGATCTGCCCGAGGAAGTGAGCGAGTCGGTGTTCAACCGCATGCGGCAGGACTTCGACCGCCAGGCCAAGCGTCTGCGCGCCGAGGGTGACGAGAACGGCGAAAAGCTGCGGTCCGAGGCGGACCGCCAGCGCACCGAGATCCTCGCCGAGGCCTATCGCGAGTCGGAAATCTTCCGCGGCGAGGGCGATGCCAAGGCGGCCGAGATCTATGCGGGCGCGTATTCGCGCAACGCGGATTTCTATTCGTTCTATCGCAGCCTGCAGGCCTACCGCGAGGCCATAGGCACCGACAGCGACGTGCTGGTGATCTCGCCGGACAGCGAGTTCTTCAAATACCTGAACCGGTCCGGCAAGCGCTGAGGGTTCGCGCGCCGCCGGCGGAAGTGCGTTCATGAACTGGACGGATCTGCTGGCGGCGTTGGCGCTGTACCTGGTGCTGGAAGGCATCCTGCCGTTCGTCAGCCCGCAGGCGATGAAGCGCTTCATGCTGGCGTTCTCGGCTCTCAAGGACCATCAATTGCGGATCTGGGGCCTGGCGAGCATGGCCTCGGGTCTGACCCTGCTTTACTTCGTGCGCTCCTAGAGGTGCATTTCTCGTGAACAAGAACGTGGTTGTCATCGGCGCCCAGTGGGGCGACGAGGGCAAGGGCAAGATCGTCGATCTGCTGACCGACCGGGTGGCGGGCGTGGTCCGCTTCCAGGGCGGGCACAACGCCGGTCATACCCTGGTCATCAACGGCAGAAAGACCATTCTGCGTTTGATTCCTTCGGGCATCCTGCACGAGGGCGTGACCTGTTTCATCGGCAATGGCGTGGTGCTCTCGCCCAAGGCGCTGTTCGACGAGATCGGCGAACTGCAGCGCGCCGGCATCGATGTGCCGAAGCGCCTGCGGATCTCGGAGGCCTGTCCGCTGATCCTGCCGCATCACATCGCGCTCGATCAGGCGCGCGAGGCGGCGATGGGCACGGCCAAGATCGGCACCACCGGCCGCGGCATCGGTCCGGCCTACGAGGACAAGGTCGCGCGCCGGGCGATTCGCGTGCAGGATCTGTTCGCACGCGAGCGCTTCGCCGCCAAGCTCGGTGAAGTGCTCGACTATCACAACTTCGTGCTGCGCAGTTATTTCAAGGCGCCCACCATCGATTTCCAGAAGACGCTGGACGAGGCCCTGCTGTTCGCCGAGCAGTTGCAGCCGATGGTTGCCGACGTCTCGGCAGAAGTGAACGCGATGATTCGTGCCAGCAAGCGGCTGCTGTTCGAGGGCGCGCAGGCGGCGCTTCTGGATATCGACCACGGCACGTATCCGTTCGTCACCTCCAGCAACTGCCTGGCCGGGCAGGCCTGCGCCGGTGTCGGCATCGGGCCGCAGAACCTGCACTACGTGCTCGGTGTTGCCAAGGCGTACGCCACGCGCGTCGGCAGCGGTCCGTTCCCGACGGAGCTGGATGACGAAGTGGGCGAGCACCTGCGGGTCAAGGGCAACGAGTACGGCTCGGTCACCGGCCGTCCGCGTCGCTGCGGCTGGTTCGATGCGGCGGGGCTGCGCCGTGTGGTCGATCTCAACGGCATCTCCGGGCTGTGCATCACCAAGCTCGACGTGCTCGACGGGCTCGACACCGTTCGGGTCGCGGTCGGTTACAAGGTACGCGGCGAGCGGCGCGACATCCTGCCAGTCGGCGCCGAAGCGCTGGCAATCTGCGAGCCCATCTACGAAGAG
>Ga0182744_1000188_pt1 | contig 68507 bp, 64 predicted proteins | sample eDN3rd30CKraftMG_FD_128525 | JGI IMG/M metagenome (GOLD analysis project Ga0182744, IMG submission 128525) | Enriched Miracle-Growth compost microbial communities from Emeryville, California, USA - eDNA 3rd pass 30_C Kraft MG (version 2) (version 2) ... | reverse complement strand
GCCGGCTACGGCGAGGCCCTGGTTCTGAGGGGCGTTTCGCTGACCCTGGCGTCTGGCACGGCGATGGCGCTGCTCGGCCGCAACGGCACCGGCAAGACGACCCTCATCAATTCGATCATGGGGCTGACCCGCTGGCGCGGCGGCTCCGTTGCGTTTGACGGCAAGGACTTCACCCGCCTGCGGCCGGATCAGCGTGCGCTCGGCGGCATCGGCTGGGTGCCGCAGGAACGCAATATTTTCAAATCGCTGACCGTCGAGGAAAACCTCACCGCGATCATGTGCCCCGGCCCCTGGGGGCTGGAGCGGATTTACGCGATGTTTCCGCGCCTGGCCGAGCGCAAGCGCAATATGGGCAACCAACTGTCAGGCGGCGAACAGCAGATGCTGGCGGTTGCCCGCGCATTGGCATTGAACCCACGTCTGCTGCTGCTGGACGAGCCCCTTGAAGGGCTGGCGCCCATCATTGTAGACGAGTTGCTGGCCAGCCTGCGCAAGATCATCCGCGAAGAGCATATGTCGGCCATCATCGTCGAGCAGAGCGCCCGCAAGATTTTGCCACTGACCGACAGCGCGGTCATACTGGAGCGCGGCGCCGTCGCTTATAGTGGCGACAGCGCGGCGCTGGCGCAGGATGCCGATACGCTGTCGCGCCTGCTGGGCGTCGCCGAGCGCAGCGCTCACTGAGTTTAGATGGTTTCTTTGAGGAGAGTTGTATGCAACGCAAGATACCGCCATTCCGCGCCGACCATGTCGGCTCGATCCTCCGCACGGCGCCCCTCAAGGAGGCGCGCACCAAGTGGCACGCCGGCGAAATCACGGCCGAGCAGCTCAAGGCCGTCGAAGACACCGAGATCAAAAAGATCATCGCCAAGCAGGAAGAGGTCGGCCTGCATTCCATCACCGATGGTGAGTTCCGCCGCGCCTGGTGGCACTTCGACTTCATCAGCCAGCTCGATGGCGTGAAGCTGGTTGAAGTCCAGCAGGGCATCAAGTTCGCGGGTGTCACCACCAAGGCCGAAGCGCCGTTTGTCTACGCCAAACTCGGCTCGAAGAACCATCCGCAGATCGAGCACTTCAAGTTTCTGAAGGCGAACACCAAAGAGACGCCGAAGATGTCGATCCCGTCGCCGTCGATGCTGCATTATCGCGGCGGCGACAAGATGGTCGATCGCGCTGTCTATCCGGATCTGGAAGTGTTCTGGAACGATCTCGGCCTTGCCTATCGCCAGGCGATCAAGGGTTTCTATGACGCTGGTTGCCGCTACATCCAGATCGACGATTGCTCGATGGCCTATTTCTGCGATCCGGCCCAGCGCAAGATGCTCGCCGACCGTGGCGATAATCCCGATGAGCTCGAGAAGCTCTATGCGCATGCGCTCAACGTGGCGCTCGAAGGCAAGCCGGCGGATATGGTCGCCACCATGCACGTCTGCCGCGGCAACTTCCGCTCGACCTTCGTCGGTTCCGGCGGCTACGAGCACATCGCCGATCTGATGTTCAACAAGATCAACCTCGACGGCTATTTCCTCGAATGGGACAATGACCGCTCGGGCGATCTGGCCCCGCTGCGTCATCTGCCCAAGGGCAAGACCGTCGTCGTCGGCCTCGTCACTTCCAAGACGGGCGAACTCGAAACCAAGGATTCGATCAAGCGCCGTCTCGACGAGGCGAGCAAATATACCGATCTCGACCAGCTCTGCCTGTCGCCGCAATGCGGCTTCGCCTCGACCGAGGAAGGCAATACGCTGACCGAGGAAGAGCAATGGGCGAAGCTGCGCCTCGTCGTCGAAATCGCCGAAGAGGTCTGGGGCAAGGCCTGATTTAGGCTCTGGAAATTTGACGGGCGGCAAAGTTTTTTGCCGCCCGTTTTTTTATTTTGAAAACTTCGCGTTTCACGAGAATTGCGAATAAAGTGGGCTGAAACGCGAGGAAGCGCTATGCGTACCCAGGTTGGTATTATCGGGGCTGGTCCGGCGGGCCTGCTGTTGTCGCATCTGCTGCATCTTGAGGGCATCGAATCCGTCATTCTGGAATCGCGCAGCCGGGATTATTGCGAGCAGAGAATCCGAGCCGGCCTGCTGGAGCAGGGCTCCGTCGATCTCCTGAATGCAACGGGCCTTGGCGAGCGCATGCGCCGTGAGAGCCTGGTGCATGACGGCATCGAGATCTGTTTTCGCAACCAGCATCGCCGCATCGACATTCACGAATTGACCGGACGCCAGGTCTCGATCTACGGCCAGCAGGAAATCGTCAAGGACATCATCGCCCAGCGGCTGGCCGATGGCGGCACCATCCTGTTCGAGGCGCAGGCCAAAGAAGTCGGCGGCTTCGAGGGCGACAAGCCCTTCATCCGCTTTGAGCACAACGGCTCGGAACAGACCCTCGAGTGCGACTATATCGCCGGGTGTGACGGCTTTCACGGCATCAGCCGCGAGGCGATCCCTGCAAATCTCTTCAAGGGCTATGATCGGCAATATCCCTTCGCCTGGCTCGGCATGATCGTTGCGGCGCCGCCGACATCGCCCGAGTTGATCTACTGTCATCATCCCGAAGGTTTCGCGCTCTTCACCATGCGCTCGCCGACGGTCTCGCGCCTTTATCTGCAGGTGGCTGTGGATGAGGACGCCAAGAACTGGTCCGAGGATCGCATCTGGAGCGCGTTCGAGCGCCGGCTCGGCGAGCACGAGGGCCTCAAGGTCAGCAAGGGCAAGCTGTCGCAGATCGCGGTGACGCCGATGCGCAGCTTCGTCACCGAGCCGATGCGGGTGGGGCGCATGTTCCTGGCGGGCGATTCCGCCCACATTGTGCCGCCGACCGGCGCCAAGGGCATGAACCTCGCCATCGCCGACGTCAGCGTGCTCGCCCGCGCCTTCATCGCCTATTACAAGAAGAACCGCACCGATCTGTTCGATGCCTATAGCGAGACCTGCATGAAAAGAGTCTGGCGTGCCCAGCACTTCTCCTGGTGGATGACCTCGATGATGCATCCGACATCGGGCAGCGATTTCGACAACGAGCGCCAGATCGCCGAGCTCGAAGCCGTCACGTCGTCGCGCGCCGGCTCGACCTTCCTGGCGGAGAATTATTCCGGCCTGCCGCTGGCGCCGTGGCGCGATTGATGGCTTCAACCAGCGTTCCCTTCCTCGATCATTGCGGCATCGAGCGGCTGTCTCGCAAGGATGGCATCTGCCGCGGCGCGGTCGATATCATTCCCGAGCGCACCAATCCGACCGGCGCCGCCCATGGCGGCCTGCTGATGACGCTGCTCGATTCGGTGCTCGCGGGCGCCTGCATGTCGACCCTGCCGGACACGAAGATGGTCGCCACTATTGACATGCAGGTGGCCTTCCTGATGCCCGGGCGGGGCCGTCTGGAGGCCGAGGGCCGGCTGCTGCGCGGTTCGCGCGCCTTGATGTTCGCCGAGGGTGAAGTCCGCAATGGCGACGGCGAAATCGTCGCCAAAGCCAGTGGCCAGTTCTGGATTCTCGACCGCGAGCGGGTGAAGGCCAAGGCCGGCCAAAAAGCCGCAGCCGAAACGGCGATCAACACGTCGCCACGGCCCGAAGAGGCTCCCGGCGCCTAGCCGCCAATGCCTAGCTGGTTTGCCGAGAAAGCGCTTGAAACCATGGGTTCACGAGCGCATGTTTGTATTGCGAACCAGCCTCACTCCCGTCCGGGATTGTTCAGGTAGATCGACATGGCGGCAAATTCTCAAAGAAATCAGGCCGGTCAGGCCCAGATTCTGAATTCCGCCGATTCAATTCGAACGCCGACAGATTATGCCCATCGCCATTTCGTCAATCTGGCGGCGACAGTGGTTCTGCTGACCCTGGCGCTTGCTTCCATGTGGACGATCAAGGCGATCGACAATCAGGAAAAGCTTCAGCGCTGCTTCAATTCCGGCCGCAAGGATTGCATCCCGATGGCCGCGCCGCCGACTGGCATGGTCCAGCGGGTGCGGTAGGCTTTCCGGCGTTCTTCGCGCAGGTGTAAATCGCCGCCACAAGGCGAGCGGATGTCGTTTGGGAGGATGCCGATGTGTGACGTTTGCGATGCCCGCGGGCTAAGCATGCATTCGTTCTCTCGCCGTAATTTCATGGCAGTTGGCGCTGGAATTGCCGCTTTGGCGTCATCGGCGCCCGTATTGGCGCAATCTCCTGCGCCAACGACAGGGGCGCCCGCGACGCCTGGCGAATTCATCATCCGCAACGCCACCGTGCTGAGCGTCGATCCGGCGATCGGGAATCTGCCCGATGCGGACATTCATGTCCGCGATGGCGTTATCGTGGCCGTCGGGCCCAATGTTCAGGCTGCGAGCGTTGCGTCAGTGAACGCGCGCCGGATGATCGCAATTCCGGGTATGATCGATACGCACTGGCACATGTGGGGAGCGGCGGCGCGCAACATGGCCGGCGAAGACCGGAAGACGGGTTATTTTCCCAACAGCCGTGTGATCGGCAGCCAGTTCTCGCCGCTCGACAATGCGCGCGGTGTTCGGCTGGCGCTGGCTGAATCACTCTATTCCGGCATCACCACGGTTCACAATTGGTCGCATAATCTGCTTGCGCCGGATTTCGCCGATGCTGAAATCGCGGTTCATCGGGGCGTCGGATCGCGTGCACGCTTTTCTTACGGCTATTCGCGCAACACGAAGGCGAACGAGCCGCTTCCTCTCGACGACCTCCGCCGGGTGCACAAACAGTACTTTGGAACCGGCGACAAGCTGTTGACCCTTGGCATGGCATCGCGAGGTCCTGAGTCGAATACGATGGACATTTGCAAGACCGAATGGGGCGTCGCGCGTGAACTGGGCATCCCGGTAACGAGCCACATGGCGACGGCGCCGTTGGCCGCCAAGGGTGTCGATGGCGTGAAACTGCTCAACGAGGCCGGACTGCTGGGTCCCGACGTCTTGCTGGTGCATTGCACGAATAATGGAAAGGAGCATTTCGACATCCTTGCCAAGACACGGACAGCAGTGAGCCTGAGCCCTTATACGGAAATGCGGACGGGGTTCGGCTTTCCGCCGATCCGCGAGATGCTGGCGGCCGGCGTCCAGGTCTCCTTCTCGATCGACACCACCTTGCTCTGCGGTAATGCCGATATGTTCGCGATTATGAAAGCCATGCAGAATGTCGGCGATGGCGCAGCACAAAGTGAATTTGAGATCAAGCCGCAACGCATGCTTGAAATGGCGACACTCGACGGCGCAAAGGCGCTCGGGCTGGAAAACGTTGTCGGATCCATTACCCCGGGCAAGAGAGCCGATATCGTTCTCGTCCGGACAGATGCCCTTAACATGGCGCCCATGACGGAGCCGGTTCGCATGATCGTACAGGCGGCTCAACCCCATAATGTAGATAGCGTCATTGTCGACGGTCGCTTCCTGAAGCAGGGCGGACGTCTCACGACGATCGATGTCGATAAGGTCATGGAAGACGCCCAGGACACGATGGATAGGGTGCGGGCGAAAATTCGCGCCGGGTGAGCCGTATTCAAAGTAAAACGCCCGCTGCTGATGCAGCGGGCGTTTGATTCTCGAGCCTTGTGGCGGGCTTAGTGCGCCACTTCCTCTTCGCCGTGCCGGCTTTTGAGGAAGTAGCCCACGGCGACCACGAGAGCCGCGCAAAGCACAGGGACGCCGTAGTGCATGACACTGGACGGAACACCGGCAAAAAGTGGCGCTAGGCCACGCTCGGTCGTCAATTCGTCGGCAATCAGCTCGCCGGCGACCCAGCCGAGCAGGGCGGCGCCTGCCCAGACCAGCCAGGGCCAGCGTTCGAGCATCAAGATCACAAGCTGCGCGCCGAAGACGATCAGCGGGATTGAAATACCAAGGCCAAGGATGATCAGAAGCCAGTTGCCGTGAGCCGCCGCCGCGATGGCGACGACATTGTCGAGCGACATGACCAGGTCGGCCACGGCAATGACACGCACGGCTCCCCAGATGTTATTGGATTCCTTGATGTCCTTCTCGTCAGCATTCTCAAGCAGAAGCTGCACCGCGATCCACAGCAGCAGGATGCCGCCGATGATCTTCAGATAGGGCAGTTCCATCAACTGCGTGACGACGCCGGTGAAGATGATGCGCAGCAGGATGGCCACGCCCGCGCCGAGGATGATGCCCCACTTGCGGTTTTCCGGTGTAAGGCCCCGGCAGGCAAGCGCGATCACAACTGCATTGTCACCTGACAGCAGTATGTTGATCCACATGATCTTCAGAAGCTGCACCAGAAAGGTGCCGGTATCCCCATCCATCTTTCGCTGTCCCCCACAGTTAAAAGGTCGTTTGACCTAGGGCAGGGAGGCTACCGGGTCAAGTCTACGGATCGTCGCTCCCGAGTACTCGCGCCGGAAATCCACGGTACACTGCTCGATGGCGGCGGCGATCGCCTCGGTCGCCGCCTGCAGGCTTGGCTTTGTCGAACGCCGTAATGGTTCCGCTCGTGTTTTCAGTCTGCGGCGCAGACGTGGCATATGGATGAAACCCGTAGGCCCATCGAACAGTCCAAGCGTCAGATAGAGCGTTTGGTTGCAGAGATAGTCGCCGGCGTCGATCGATATGCGGGTTGGTGCACCTCGTCGGCTCATTGCGATGGCCAGGGGAACGGCGGCCCAGCGCGCGCGGCGGACGGCCTCGCCGCCAGGCAGCACTGTGGTGGTTCCAGAGAGGACGCGGGTTTCATCGGTATGGATCGACGTCAGCCTGTTGAGCGCGCGTGTTTCGACGCTAAGTGTTTCGCGCCGCCCCGCCAGGCCGAGGTGGATGACAATATCAGGCCGGTGCGCATTCAGGAGGGCCGTGATCCGCGCTGCGACGCCTTCGAAGCGAACCGGCATCGCCGCCGTCACCACGTCGATATGCTGAAGAGCGAAGCGGCGGCGATAATGGAGACGCAGGCGCTTCACGACATGTTCCGTCGGATTGCTCGGTGCGCCCGGAAACGCGCCGAATGCGGTGACCAGAACGCGAACAGGCCCCCACAGCGGAATAAATGCCGCGTCGCACTGCGGCTTTCCTGCAACAACGGCAGACTCTTCAGCCTTTTGGCGGGTGCTCACGATCGTCTGGTCCCATTCTCGACATGTTTCACGGGCATCCACCCCATAGCAGCGCGTCGTTTCAAGCGGCGCAACTCTTAACCGGATCAGAAATCTTAACCCGTCGTTTATTCCGCTCTTTCATGGAATGAAAAGCCGCGGTTGAGTTTCGCGCCAAGCGCCGGGCAAGCGTTAGGATTGTCGCCTTTATGAATTGGTTTTCTCCGGCATCGCCATCGGTTGCGGCGAGTGCTCCCAGAAGAATCCTGAGCCTGGCGACGGTATTTGGCCTGGCCGTCAGCGTCAGCGGCTGCCTCGGCGACGGCGTCGTCGACATGACGTCATCTGCCGTGTCGGGCGCCGGCAATCTGTTCGCCTCCGCCCCCGCCGGCGAGCCGGTTCCGATCGATATGTTTGTTGCCTCGACGCGACGCAACGACAGAGGCGCCGCCGAGCGCAATCTTGCCGAAGGCGCGGCGCATTATTCGCTGCTTACGATCACGGTGCCGCCCCGTCACCGCACCGGCAATATTGAAATGCCGGCGTTCGGCAGCCCCAATCCGAGCAATCATTTCGTGCTGGCGCAATCGCGCCGCCTCGGCGCTGAAAGTTTGACGCAGGACGTCGCGACCCATGTCTCCGGCCGTGTCGGCTCCAATCGCGACGTGCTCATCTACGTGCATGGTTTCAACACGTCGCTGCAGGAAGCTGAGTTCCGCCTGGCGCAGATCGTTGCCGACGGACGCTTCGGCGGCGTGCCGATCCTGTTCACCTGGCCGGCGCAGGACGGGCTCTTGTCCTATGTCTCGGCCAAGGAAAGCGCCACTGTTTCGCGTGATGCTCTCACGAGCATGCTGAACGATCTTGCGGCCATTCCGTCCATCGGCCGCATTCATATCCTGGCGCATTCCATGGGCGCGTGGCTGGCCATGGAGGGCCTGCGTGAATCCTCGATCGGTGGACCGCGCCTGCTCAACGGTAAACTCGGCAACGTCATGCTGGCCGCGCCCGATATCGATGTCTCGGTGTTCCGCCAGCAGATGGCGAAGCTCGGGCCGGGCGCCAATGTCTCGGTGTTCACGTCGACCGGCGACCGGGCGCTCAGCCTGTCGAGCCGTCTTGTCGGCGAACGGCTTCGGCTTGGCGCGATCAATCCCAACAAGCCGCAGGACCGTGCTGAACTCGATCGGCTGGGCGTGAAGGTCTACGACCTCAGCTCCATCTCCGATGGCTGGATCAATCATGGCGCCTATGCAACCGCGCCGTCGGTCGTGCGCCAGATCGGTGCGCAACTGACCAAGCCCCGCGCCGAGGATGCGCGCAAGACGTCCATCATCGATGGCGGCACCGTGGCCGATCCGGTGGCGCCGGTGAGTGCATCGGTTATCGAGACGACGGCGTTGCCGCCGCCGGATCAAGCACCGCCGCAGGAACCGGCGCCGGCGCGGTAGAAGAAGTCACGATCGCCTTGGCTTCATGCCGCCGCTGACGTTCGCGCTTGCGCGGCTTCTTCTTTCCCGAGATCTGCTTTTCCAAGGCTGGTTCTTCCGCCGCGACCGTCTGCTGAACGGTCGGCTCGGGGGCAGCGACCGGTGTTGGCGTCGGAGAGAAGATCGACGCCAGCGCATCAAGCGGCGAGGCTGGTGCGGCAAAGGCCTGCGCATCGACAGGCGGGGCCTCGGTCGCAACCGCAGCGGCTTGCGGCGCGGCTTCGGCGACGACAACCTGTCCGGTGGTGTGCGCGGAGGTCAGTTTCGCAAGCATGCCTTTGCGCTTGGCGGCATAGTAATAGCCGCCGGCGTAGAGCTGCACCGCACGGTCTTCGTTGCCGCCGGCAACCCGATAGGCATTGGCGAGATAGGGGACCGCATAGGTCAGGTTCGTCTTGGCGACGAGCAGGCCGGCGGCCGAGCCGCGATAGCCCATGCCCCGCGCCGTCGCCGGCTTGATCTGCATGAGGCCGTAGTTGCCGGCGTGCATCGCGCGCGCGTTGTAGCGGCTTTCACGCACGATGATCCGATGGATCAGACGCTCCGGAACCTTATGGATCCGCGCCATTTCGGCGATATCCTGGTTCAACTGCGTCCTGTCCTGAGCCTGCGCCGGCGCGATCGCCAGAAGCGTCCCCAAAAGCGTTCCCGTGCCCAGCAGGCCGAATGAAAATCCCCGCATCAAATGGTCTCCTGCTTGCCGCCTGGCGTCTTTTCGATCCGCCTGGATCGAAAAGACGCGTTCAGCGTTAAAGAGAGCATTTCCCTCCCGCGAAGCGGCATTCCACTTCGCGAAAATGCTCTGGCGCGCGCATTTTAGCCCTGCTGGAGTGCGGCATACCCGTGGCAAGAGCAAGGCAGGCGTGGTCGCTTCTTCTAAGTGCTTATTCTGCCGCAGGTTTTTGTGCGTAGCCGAGGCGGCTGTTGAGTTCTTCGAGCAGTTTTTCGGCAGATTCAGCGACCGGCGTGCCCGGCGGGAAGATCGCTGCGGCGCCCGCTTTGCGCAGGGCCTGGAAGTCTTGCGGCGGGATGACGCCGCCCACGACGATCATGATGTCGTCGCGGCCAAGCTTCTCCAATGCCGCACGCACTTCCGGCACCAGGCTCAGGTGGCCGGCGGCAAGCGAGGAAATGCCGATGACATGAACATTGTTGTCGGCCGCCTGCTGCGCCGCCTCCGCGGGCGTCGCGAACAGCGGCCCGACATCGACCGCAAAGCCCATGTCGGCGAAGGCCGATGAAATCACTTTCTGTCCGCGATCATGGCCGTCCTGTCCGACTTTGGCGACGAGCACACGCGGCTTGCGGCCTTCGTTCTCGGCGAAAGCCTTCGTCATGCGCTTGACGCGCTCCACCGCATCGGCCTCAGGGCCCGCCGCGCGATCGTAGACGCCGCTGATCGTGCTGATCTTGGCGACGTGACGGTGGAAGACGTTTTCAAGCGCCAGCGAAATCTCGCCGACCGTCGCCTTGGCGCGCGCCGCGTCGATGGAAAGCGCCAGCAGATTGCCGTTGCCGCGCGCGCCCTGGGTCAGCGCCACCAGCGCGCGTGTGACATCGCCCTCGTTACGCTCGGCGCGCAGCCGCTTCAGCTTGTCGATCTGCTGGGCGCGCACGGCGGAATTGTCGACGACCAGCACGTCGATCTCTGTCTCGTCGTCCTGGCGGTATTTGTTGACGCCGATGACAGCCTGCTGGCCCGTGTCGATGCGCGCCTGTGTTCGTGCCGCGGCTTCCTCGATGCGTTGTTTCGGCAGGCCCATGTTGATGGCCTTCGCCATGCCGCCGAGGCTCTCGATCTCGTCGATATGCGCCTTGGCGCGCATTGCCAGTTCGGCGGTCAGGCGCTCCACATAATAGGAGCCGCCCCACGGATCGATGACGCGCGTCGTGCCGGATTCCTGCTGCAGGAAGATCTGCGTGTTGCGGGCGATGCGGGCAGAAAAGTCCGTCGGCAGCGCCAGCGCCTCGTCGAGCGCGTTGGTGTGCAGGGATTGCGTATGGCCCTGCGTCGCAGCCATTGCCTCGATCTGCGTGCGCACCACATTGTTGTAGACGTCCTGCGCCGTGAGCGACCAGCCGGACGTCTGGCAATGGGTGCGCAACGCCAGTGATTTGTCGGACTTCGGATGGAACGGCCGGATGAGATTGGCCCACAGCAGCCGCGCCGCGCGCAGCTTCGCCACTTCCATGAAGAAGTTCATGCCGATCGCCCAGAAGAACGACAGCCGCGGCGCGAATGTGTCGATGTCCATGCCGGCGGCGATGCCGGCGCGCACATACTCAACGCCGTCGGCGAGCGTATAGGCGAGTTCGAGATCCTGCGTCGCGCCGGCTTCCTGCATGTGATAGCCGGAAATAGAGATCGAATTGAACTTCGGCATATGTTTCGACGTATAGGCGAAGATATCCGAGATGATGCGCATCGAATCCTTCGGCGGATAGATGTAGGTGTTGCGCACCATGAATTCTTTGAGAATGTCGTTCTGGATCGTGCCCGACAGTTTCTCTTGGGCGACGCCTTGCTCTTCGGCGGCGACGATATAAAGCGCCAGCACCGGCAGCACGGCGCCGTTCATCGTCATCGACACCGACATGCGGTCGAGCGGAATCCCTGAGAACAAGGTGCGCATGTCATAGATGGAATCGATGGCGACGCCGGCCATGCCGACATCGCCGGCGACCCTGGGATGATCGGAATCATAGCCGCGATGGGTGGCGAGATCGAAGGCGATCGACAGGCCCATCTGGCCCGCCGCGAGATTGCGCCGGTAGAAGGCGTTGGAATCCTCGGCGGTGGAGAAGCCGGCATATTGCCGGATGGTCCACGGCTGGTTGACGTACATGGTCGGGTAGGGGCCGCGCAGAAACGGCGCCAGGCCGGGCCAGGTGTCGAGAAAGTCGATGCCCTCGAGGTCGCTGGGACCATAGCAGGACTTGACCGCGATCCCCTCGGGCGTCTGCCAAAGCTCAGCCGGCTCCCGCGCGTCTGTGAAAGGCGCATGGGCGAAGTCCAGGGAGGCGAAGTCAGGAATGCGGCTCATGGGTGCTCGGTTCTGATGAATGTCGAGTCATCATAAGGCTTTGCGACCGGCCCGGCTATCTGTGGGTTTACGGTCGATTCCGGTCCGCGCCCGCCTACACAATCGCTTCACAAGGAATTGTTGTGGCAACGAAATCACTCTGCCGGCCGAATGATAAAGTTAACACTCCGGGAGCAAAATTATGACACGAAAGTCCATAGACATCGATTTATCCAATTGACGTCTATCGAGTTCTGAGGAGCGTTTGATGAGTTTCCCCACCCGCCTTCCCGGCGAGACAATCGTGCTGCGGACAATGAACCGGCGGGCAATCACACGGCGAGCCTGGCTGATGGGCTCCCTCGCAATGGCTGGTCTGGCGGCCGGATGCGCGCCGCCTCCGCGGCCCGTGGCAATCGCCGAACCGATGATCGACCCAGGCTTTCTTGCCATGTATGACGCCCGTCCGGACGAGCGCTTCCCGTTGCCGGCCACCGACATTTCCCATGTCGATCCAAAGTATTTCCGGCAGGAAGTCGATTACCCGCGCAACGATCAGCCGGGCACGCTCGTCATCGATCCCGGCAACAAGTTCCTCTATCTCGTCCGGGCGAACCACAGGGCGCTGCGCTATGGCGTCGGCGTCGGCAAGGCGGGTCTGGCCTGGAGCGGCAGGGCGCGCGTCAGGCGCAAGGCCGAATGGCCGCGCTGGACGCCGACGAACGATATGATCGCCCGCGATCCCGATCTCAACGGGCCGTGGCGGCACGGTATGGCCGGCGGCCTGACGAACCCGCTTGGCGCCCGCGCCCTTTATCTCTACGAGGGCGACCGCGACACGATGTATCGCATCCACGGCACCACGGAGCCCAACACCATCGGCACGAATGTGTCGTCAGGCTGCATCCGCATGTTCAATCAGGACATCATCGATCTCTACAGCCGGGTGCCGCTCGAGACCAACGTTCTGGTTCTGAATGCGAACGACCATGTCGAGCCGTCGATGCCGATGGTGGCCGATAGTCGCGGGCGGTACTGAATTCGATCGCGGGATGACTGCGGCATGACGCCCCCGTCCTTCGAGACGCAATGCTGAGCATTGCTCCTCAGGATGAGGGCTTCTGTGGGCTTTCGTCAGAAAGAAAGGCCACTGCCACAGCCCTAAACATCACAGAAGCCCTCATCCTGAGGAGCGCCTGAAAGGCGCGTCTCGAAGGACGGGGGCGATACGCCGCAGCTTGTCCTGCAGCTCTCTCAATCTTTCCTGGCGCGCCACTTGCCGCCGCAATAGCGGCTGCCCGACGACCAGGTGCCGGAGCCGGTGGCGCTGGCAAGTTTGCCCTGGATGCGCACCGTGTCGTTCGGCGAGGTGAAACGCACCCACATGGTGCCGTTGTTTTCGACAAAGCCGACGGTCTGCGCCTGCGAGGCGGCGCTGCCGCCGATATGGCCCTTGGCGACAATCATCGGAAATTGCTGGACGGGCTCGCAGGGGCCGACCTCGGTCATCACGTCGACCTCCCATTCGCCGTCAACGGAGGCGGCGGTCGCCGCGTTGAACGTTCCGAGCACGAGCACGGCGGGGATTGCACAAAGAATATGCCTGACTTTCATGGCCGCACCGGTCCTGGATGAGATGTGCTGGATCGCGTCCCCTTAGATCACCGCGGGCGGCCGATCAATCCTTTGTGCCAGCATGATCGAGCGCTTCACCAAGTGTTGAGACCACGTCGCAGCCGGCGTAGGCAAAGCCGTTGACGCCGGCTTCCCGTAGCTTTGTTTCCAACTCACCCGGCCGCCCTGCGAGGACGACCCATCGTGCTCCGGCCTGTTTGAGCGCCTGTGCGCAGGCAGCGGCCTGTTCCGCATGGATCGCATCGCTCGAACAGATGCAGGCGAGCCTGGCGCCAGATTGCCTGAAGGCCTGCGCCGCCGCCTCCGGGCCGTCAAAACCCTCGTCCGCCAGTGCTTCTATGCCGCCCGCCTCGAAGACGTTGCGTGCCCAGGTGGCGCGTGCCGAGAAGGCCGCGACAGGACCGAGATTGGCGAAAAAGATTTTAGGGAAAGCGCCCGTTGCGCGTTTGAAAGCATCGGCCCGTTCCCGCAACCGTTCGAACGGCTCAGCGACGCGGATCGTCGCGAGGCCACCGTCACGCGTCCATGAGGCTTGCGCGCTCAACGGCGTCAGCACCGTGATGTCGGCCTCCTGAACGCTGGCGAATTCGCTGGTGCCGGTGAGCGGCTCCTGGCGCCGCGCGATCTTCGCCGCGCGCCGCGCCTGCACGGCAGCGATCGCTTGCCTCAGTGATCCGGAGCGCAGCACGCCGGCAATGCCGCCGTCACGCTCGATCTCCTGGAACAGGCTCCAGGCCTTGGCGCCCAGCGCTTTTCCGATGTCCTCGAAAGCGCCTGCGCCGGCGGCGGGATCTTCGACCCGGCCGAGGTTCGATTCCTCCAGCAGCACCAGTTGGACATTGCGCGCCAGCCGCCGGGCCGTGGCGTCGGGCAGGCCGAGCGCCTGCGTCAGCGGCAGCACGCTGATCGCATCGGCGCCGCCGACCGCGGCGGAGAACGTGGCGATGGTTGCGCGCAGCACATTCACCCACGGGTCGCGACGCGTCATCATTCGCCAGGCTGTCTCGGCGTGGACATGCGCTGGCTTTGGCGCGAGCCCGCAGGCGCTCTCGATGCCGGCCCACAAAATGCGGAGCGCCCGCAGTTTGGCGATGCTGAAGAACTGGTCCGCATCCATCGCGAGACGAAAACCGATCATCTCGCGCGCCCGTTCCAGCGGCAGGCCGGCGGCTTCCAGCGCGCGCAGATAGGCGAGCGCGGTGGACAGCGCATAGGCGATCTCCTGCGCCTCCGAAGCACCGGCCTGATGGACGACGCGTGCGTCGGCGACACAGAGCGGACCGCGAAAGCCGCGACTGGCAATCGTGTTCGCCAGGCCGGCGATGCTCGCGGCAAGCTGCGTTGCATCCGGCGGCGTCACGCCGGTCTGAGCGGCAATGCCGATCGGGTCGACGCCGAAACTGATGCGCGTCTGCGATGGATCGATGCTGGCGCGCTCGACAAGGGTTGCAAGCTCTGTCGCCAGCTGGACGCCGTCCGCGCCGGCATCGATTTCAAGAGCCGCCCCGGCGAGGTCGACGCCTGCGAGCGCCTGCGCCAGCGCAGCCGTTTCAAGACCAAACCCATGCGCGCCGGCAGAGCCCGCCATGACGAGATGCAGGCCGGTGGCGCCGCCCTCCAGATCGATCAAAGCCTGGCGGTTGGCCTCGCCGGCGTCGGGATGATCGATCCGCGTCATCACCTGCCAGGCGCCCGAATCGGCGACACCTCGAAACGGCCTGAAGCTCGAATGTGCGCGCTGCGACAGCGGACCGAAGGCGATGCCGTCATAGGTCTTCGAGACGAGCTTTTCGAAGGGCGCGCCCTTCAGGACCTTGGCGACCAGCGCCCGCCATTCCGCCTCGCCCGGGCCGGCGAAAGGAGCGCCGAAGGCGTCGATCTTGTCGTGCCCTGTTTTCGCTTCGCTGCTCGCCATTCGCTCCGGCTCCGAACCGTTAAGATTAGGCCCGCAAAATAAAACCGCCCGCCGGAGTTTTGCCACGGCGGGCGGTGCGAAGGCAAAGTCTTCGCATTTTTTGTTGTCAGGGTGTGTTGAGATTCACGTCAGACCGAGCCGAAAATGGCGGTTCTTGAGAACCGGAGCGGAGCGTACCCTTGTACGTGAGCACCGGAAGCGCAGAGGACCGACATTTGCAGGCCGGTATCACGTGAAGATCGACCACCCTAGACGAATTGGCTGAGACCGGGGATAGCGCCGGCGATGGCGCCCATCGTGTCCTCGCCCGCGACCTCGCGGCCATAGGCGAACAGTTCCTTGCCCAGCGTCTGGATCTGGCCCATGCCGAGACCTAGGCCTTGCAATTGCCCTGCGAGGCCCATGATGCCGCCGCCCATCAGGCCGCCGAGCGCGCCCATCAATCCGCCGCCACCGCCGCCATCGGCCGCTGCCGCCGCCATGGCTTCCTGGCCGCCGGGAATCTTTTCAAGCAGTTGGCCGACTTCTTCCGCCGGGCCTTCCTTTTGCAGAAAGGCTAAAACAGAGCCAATCGCCTTTTGCGCCGTACCGGCGTCGAGGCCGGTGGCGGCCGTCACGCGTGCAATCAGATCTTCCATGTCTTTCCCCATCTGTACGACGCCCGGCGGGCGTCCGGCATTTGCGTTCCATTTCGCCGCTCGATCAAGCGGAGAGTTGGCATATTCTAGCCGGCATTCATCGATACGGCCTAATATAGTTTTTTGAGTCAATTTCTTGATGACGATTTGATGATGACCGTTTCAAGGCGGCGCGGATGGTGGCAAGCCCTTCGTTCCTGTCCTATAAGGCAGAAGCAGTTTTTACAGGATGATAGCAATGGCTGACGATCCGCGCATGGTGGCTGGCAAGATACTCGTCGGTAAAAGCGACAAGTACGAATATCTGACGCTGTCCGTCGGCAATCGCCATGGCCTGATCACGGGTGCGACCGGCACCGGCAAAACCGTCACCCTGCAGACATTGGCGGAGGGATTCGCCAATAATGGCGTGCCGGTCTTTGCCGCCGACATCAAGGGCGATCTCTCCGGCATCTCCATGCCCGGCGATTCGAAGCCGCCTTTCGTGCAGCGCGCCAAGGAACTCGGCTTCGAATATCAGCCCGACGAATTCTCCGTCACCTTCTGGGACTTGCTGGGCGAGGCCGGTCATCCGATCAGAGCCACGGTTTCCGAGATGGGGCCGCTGCTGACCTCGCGCCTGCTGCAATGTACCGATGCGCAGGAAGGCATCATCAACATCGTTTTTCGCGTTGCCGACGAAAAGGGCTGGTTGCTGCTCGACCTCAAGGATCTGCGGGCGCTGCTGCAATATGTCTCCGACAATGCCGGTGATCTGAAGGTCAAGTACGGCAACATCGTTCCCGCTTCCATCGGCGCCATCCAGCGTCAACTGCTGGTGCTGGAGAACCAGGGCGCCGATAAATTCTTCGGCGAGCCGGCGCTGGACCTCACCGATTTCATCCAGACCGACAAGGATCACCGCGGCGTCATCAACATCCTGTCGGCGCAAAAGCTGATGGAAAGCCCGCGCCTCTATGCCACCTACCTGTTGTGGATGTTGTCGGAACTGTTCGAGAAACTGCCGGAAGTCGGCGATCTGCCGAAGCCGAAACTGGTGTTCTTCTTCGACGAGGCGCATCTCCTGTTCGACGATGCGCCGAAGGCCTTGCTCGATGCAATCGAACGCGTGGTGCGCCTCATCCGGTCAAAAGGCGTCGGTGTCTATTTCGTCACCCAGAACCCGCTCGATATTCCTGATAGCGTCCTGGGACAGCTCGGCAACCGCGTGCAGCATGCGCTGCGCGCCTTCACCCCGCGCGATCAGCGCGCCGTGCGCGCCGCCGCCGAAACCTTCCGCCAGACGCCGGGGTTCGATACCGTCAAGGCGATCATGGAATTGAAGGTCGGCGAAGCGCTCGTGTCGATGCTCGATGAAAAGGGCATGCCGTCGATGGTGTCGCGCAGCTTCATCGCGCCGCCGTCCGCCCGTGTCGGCACCGTCACGCCCGACGAGCTGAAGGCGACGATGGCGAAGGACCCGATCAAGGGCAAATACGATACGCCGATCGATCGCGAATCCGCCTCCGAGATTCTGGCCAAGCGGGCCGGCGGTCAGATGGAAGATGCGGGTGCGCCAACCGTGGAGGCGGATGCCGGCGGCGGCGGTATTCTCAGCGACATCGGCAATGCAATCGGTGGCGCGCTTGGCAGCGGGCCGGTGAAGATCAATCCGAAGACCGGCAGGCCCATGCGCGTGCCGAAAACCATGACGCAGACGGTCGTGCAGAATGCCATTCAATCGGCCAGCCGCGCGATCGGGTCACAGATCGGCCGCGCCATCCTGCGCAATGTGCTGGGCGGTATTCTGGGCGGCGGCAGCGGACGCCGCTTTGCCGATCTGCCGAATTCGCAAAATCAATCCTCGACCCCGGCGGCGGATGAAGAATCGCCGTTGGACAAGAAGGGCTGAAACAAAGCGCATCGCATAGAAGGCTTGTATCCAATGGCATTCAATGAAGCTGCTCTCGCGAGCATCGACAGCAATCTCGATGCGGCCGTCGCCCGTCTGTTCGATCTGCTGCGCATTCCTTCCGTCTCGACGGATTCGCAATTCAAGGGTGATTGCCTGCGCGCCGCGCAATGGCTCGAGGCGGAGCTGAAAGGCATCGGCTTCGAGGCTTCCGTGCGCCCGACCGCGGGCCATCCGATGGTCGTCGCCCATGCCAAGGCCGCGCGCGCCGACGCGCCCCATGTGCTCTTCTACGGTCACTACGATGTGCAGCCGGTCGATCCGCTCAACCTGTGGGAGACCGATCCGTTCGCGCCGCGCCTCGTCGATGCGCCCGGCGGCAAGCAGATCGTCGCGCGTGGCGCCTCGGATGACAAAGGCCAGTTGATGACCTTCGTCGAGGCCTGCCGCGCCATGCTCGGCCATGGCGGCCTGCCATGTCACGTCACCATCCTCTTCGAGGGCGAGGAGGAATGCGGTTCCTCGTCCTTGCCGGCCTTCCTGAAAGCCAACAAGCAGGAGTTGCAGGCTGACATCGCGCTCGTCTGCGACACCAACATGTGGGACACGAAGACGCCGGCCATCACGACGATGCTGCGCGGTCTGGTGTTCCAGGAAATCGTCATCCGCGCCGCCAGCCGCGACCTGCATTCGGGCATGTTCGGCGGCCCCGCCGCCAATCCGATCCGCATCTTGAGCCGCATTCTCGCCGGCCTGCATGACGACAACGGCCGCGTGACCCTGCCGGGCTTTTACGACGGCGTCGCCGAACTGCCGCCCGATGTCGCCGCGCAATGGAAGGCCTTGCCGTTCGATGCGGCGAAGTTCCTCGGCGATGTCGGCCTCTCGGTCCCCGCCGGCGAGAAGGGCCGCAGCGTCCTTGAACAGATCTGGTCGCGGCCGACCTGCGAGATGAACGGCATCGTCGGCGGCTATACCGGCGAGGGCGCCAAGACGGTCCTGCCGGCCGAAGCGCGCGCCAAGGTCTCCTTTCGCCTCGTCGGCACGCAGGACCCTCAGAAGATCGTCGCGAGCTTCCAGAACTATGTCCGCTCGCTTGTGCCGGCCGATTGCCATGTGGAGTTCATCTCCCATGGCGCCTCCCCCGCGTTGCAACTGCCATTCACCTCGAAGCAGTTGACGCAGGCGCGCGCCGGCCTGCAGAGCGAATGGGGCCGCGACACCGTGCTCGTCGGCTCCGGCGGCTCGATCCCGATCATCGGCCAGTTCAAGAACGAGCTGGGCCTTGATTCCCTGATGGTCGGCTTCGCGCTGGAGAGCGACAAGATCCACTCCCCCAACGAGAAGTACGAACTCTCGTCCTTCCACGGCGGCATGCGCTCCTGGGTGCGCGTGCTGGAAGCGTTGGCGGGGTAGTTTTTGCTTCAGTCTCGGGTGTCATTCCCGCCAAGCGAAGCGCAGAGCGGGAATCCAGGGGCAACGTGACGGATCGAAGTAGTAGCCAAAGCGGCTGCCGTTGACTCCTGGATTCCCGCTCGCGCCTTCGGCGCGTCGGGAATGACAACTGTTGTCAGGTTGAGAGCACGATCTGCCGCAGCAGCGTGCCGACATCGTCCAGCTTGTCCAGCGCAAAGCAGGTCTCGACAATCTGGTCGATCTGGCTGTCCGTCAGACGGCCATTGGCGCAGTCGATGAACTTGTCGCGCAGGTCATCATCGGTCATCTTGTTGCCGGTGTTGCCCTTCGGCTCGTCAACGCGACGCTTCAATACTTTGCCTGAGCTCAGTCTGATCTCGACCTCCGCCGCCGGCGGAATCGGATCATATTCGGCCACGTGCTCCAGCATCACAAGATCGGTCAGCCGGCGGATGGTGTCGTCGCGATAGGCCGCCTCGGTGAACGAGAATGGCGTCACGCGGCCTTTGCCGACGATGCAGAGCGCGCTCATGAAATAGGCGCTGTGGTCGGCCGTCTCCTTGTTGTTCGGATATTTCTTCGCCGGGTCGCCATTGTGTTCGATGGCGCGCTTGTTGGTCCGCACCGTGATGCCGGCAATATCTTCGGGTGTCAGTTCGTGCGCGATGACAAGTTCGCTCAGGGCGGATAGATGACCCTGGATGGTCGATTCCGTCGGGAAGAATTTCGTCCGCGCCTGCATGATGTAGGGTTCGTTCGGCGCGGGCTTCAAACTGAAATTGCCGATGCCGCGCAGCACGGAATGGGCAAACCCCTTGTTGCCCTCAAGGATGCGTTCCGGCCCTGTTACGCCGCGACGGGCGAGAATGGCGCCCAGCACGCCGCGCTCGACCATGAAGCCATCGGCCATATTCTTGGTGTTGTTGTACTCTTCTCCCTCGGCGTCATTGACGCCAAGGCCGATCGCCGTTGACCCGCCGATGCCCATGGCATGCATGATCTGCTCGGCATTCATGTTGAGGAGTTTTCCTGCGATGACCGCGCCGCCATAGGGCATCACCGTCCCGTTATGAAAGCCCACGGGCGACAGCCCTTCAGCCAGGCCATCGACGATGCGCGCAATCGTCTGATAACCGGCGACGGTCGCTTCGATGATCTGCCGGCCGGAAGACTTCTGCCATTCGGCGACGGCGAAGACAGCGGCCAGCGCATCGCTTGGATGTGCGCCGCCGATTTTTCCCGGGCTTTTGGCGAAATAGAGAACGTCGTTGAAATCGAGGTATCGGATCATCGTCTCATTGGCGATGATCGCCGACGACAACCCCACCTTCTGGGTTTCGCCGATGAGGGTCGATTGCGGCAGGGGCGTCAGCTCCTTGGCCACTTCGCGCGCGGCAACGCAGGACTCCGCATCGAAGGCGCCCACGGCGCAGGCGAGCGTGTCGAGGATATGGCGTTTTGCCTGATGCCTCACCGCGGGAGCCAGCCCATCGTAATTGAAGGCGACGGCTTCCTCCGCCAGAACGCGCGTCATCGTCGCAGACATGATCCCCCCAAGGGTTGGCGCCGGACATCTTCGTACGCGCGGCTTCCTGTTTATTGATCTTACCGTTTTTACATGTCAACATCATCTAAATTGAGCCGTGATCGCTGTATCATCTTTTGAAAATTGGGGAGGATTCATGCTGCGCCACATCGGCCTTGCGTTGCTTGCCGCCTTGGCCGCCGTCTTAGCACTCGGCAATTCGTCTGCGCGCGCGCAAACAGACTATCCGCAAGAGGTCGTCCACTTCGTATCGGGATATGCCGTGGGCAGCGGCGCCGATCTTCTCGTTCGTTTCTTTGCCGATCGCTTTGCCAGGTTGTCCGGCGGCACGATCGTCGTTGAAAATAAGCCCGGCGCCACCGGCAATATCGCGACGTCTTACGTGGCGAAGTCGAAACCGAACGGCTACACCGTTCTTGTTCATGCCGGCAGCGGGATGGCCGGCAACATGCACTTGTACGAAGGGGAGACGGTCGATGTCGCCCGCGACCTTCAATTGGTGGCGACGCTCAACAAGCAGGGAACCGTGTTGGTCGTCGCCGGCAACAGCCCGGTCAAGATATTGCCGGATCTCGTCAACGAACTGCGCACGAAGCCGCGCGCCAAATATGGCACCTCGTCCACGTCCGGAACGATTACCGGAGAGATGTTCAAAAAAGTGGCCGGCGTGGACGTGACGCTCGTGAACTACAAGAGCAACAATGATGGCCTGCGCGACCTGACAGGCGGACAGATCGATTATGTCATGGTCGATCCGCTGCTCGCACTGGCCCAGGCGCGCAAGGGCAATATCAAGATTCTCGCTCTCAGCACCCCCGAGCCGATGGCATCCTTGCCCGGCGTGCCGACGTTCAGACAGTCGGGGCTTGATATGGAACTGACAGGCTGGTGGGCGGCAGCGGTTCCAAAGCAGACACCACGTCCGATCGTCGACAAAATGAACCGCTGGTTCAATCAGATTCTCGCAACCGAAGAAGCCCGCAAATTCCTGATCGACAACGGCGCCGAAGCCTTTATCAGCACGCCGGACGACGCGCAGCGTTTTCTGGAAAAGAGCATCGTAGATTGGGCGGCCTATGTCCGCCTGGCCAACCTGCAGAAGCAATAGGCAACACGCTGCAATCAATGTCATTCCCGACGCGCCGCAGGCGCGAGCGGGAACCCAGGAGCAAGGGCTGTACCTTAAGCTGCTGCCGCGCCGATTTCCTGCTCGACCCTCCGGCTGATCGACTGGCGCATCATCAGCCCCGGCCGGTCGGTGCGAAAGCTCATCTCGCGAAAGCCCGGCGTGTCCGTGGTGACCGTCTCGGTGATCCAGGCGAGCGCATCGACGTCTTCCGTATAGGCCTGGGTCGATGCTTCCTGCAGGAAGCGGCTCGCCTCCATATCGTCATGGCCGAAGTCGCGGCTGTTGAACCACCAATAGTGGATCGTGTTCTGTGTTTCCGGCGTGAAAATGTGGGAAATATTGATGTGGAATTCCCGCGGCACGCCGGCGCTGCGATCGGTGATGGTCGCGCGCGCCACATGCAGGGCAGGGCTGACGAAGGCTGCTTCCGAGAGGCGATCGACTGCACGCTCGCCAAGCTGCATCGGGACGGCATAGATGCCAGGCGCAGGTGAATCCTTCAGCTCGCGGCGAATGGCGACACCGTCGCCTGTGTCCTGCACATCGAGCGGCGCGTTGGCCCATTCCGGCGTGCCGACCGAGCCTGCGTGCAGGAAGGTGAAATGCGTCTGATCGAGCAGGTTCTCGTGCATGGCGACGTAATTCGTCTGCATGTGAAACTGGCCGCAGACGGTCGTCCATCCGGCATCACCAAGCCAGGATGTATCGGGGATGTCCGCGGGATCGGCCTTCGCCGGATCGCCGAGCCATATCCACACCAGCGGCGCGTGCTCGACGACCGCGTAACTGTCGATCCGGATATTGCCGGGCGTGCTCGGCAAGGCGGGGACCAGCGTGCAGCGGCCGTCGCTGTCATAGGTCATGCCGTGATAGCCGCAGATCAGCGTATCGTTTTCCAGCCTGCCCTTCGACAACGGGAACGAGCGATGGCGGCAGCGGTCCTGCAGTGCGGCGATGCTGCCGTCGAGTTTGCGAAACAGCACAACCCTGGTGCCGACCAGCGTCCGCGCCAGCGGCGTGCGGCCGACCTCGGTGGACAGCGCGGCGACATACCAGCAGTTGCGCACCAGCGGCGTCATGTGATCGGCATATTGCGGCACGAGCCGCGCGGGAGTGTCCATGGTTCTCTCCTTGTTCCGTCTGACGCCGGCAGGCGAAGGGGGCTTCGGTTCCTCGCATTTCCCCGACCTTTGGCCGGCATTATGGGATCCGTAAATTAGATTTAGGATCCCGTCAAGATCGATTGGGATAATAGTAGTCCGGGCTACTAAAAAATAGCCCGAAAATCTCGCGTCATAAGCTCAAGATAAAGCTTATAATAGTACCTGATTTATTTTTGGGATCCTGAATTTCAGCCTCGAATCGGCCTGATGCCGGCGGTTGCGAGACCGACACGAATCGTCAGTAAGAGTGCTCGGCGGCCGGAAAACTCTTGTCCTTCACCGCCGCGACATAGCGTGTCACCGCATCGTCGATGCTGGTTGCGCCGACCATGAAATCCCTGGTGAAGCGCGGGCGCTTGCCGGGGTAGACGCCGATCATGTCGTGCAGCACCAGCACCTGTCCGGAACACTCGACGCCGGCGCCGATGCCGATCGTGCCGGCCTCTTTCAACAAAGTGGTGATTTCGCCGGCAACAGTGGCGGGCACCATTTCCATCAGCACGAAGGTCGCGCCTGCGTCCTGCAAGGCGCGCGCGTCATCCTTCATGATCGCGGCCTGCAATTGATTGGCGCCCTGCACGCGATAGCCGCCGAGTTGATGCACCGACTGCGGCGTCAGGCCGATATGGGCGCACACGGGCACGCCACGTTCGACGAGAAACCGGATCGTCTCGGCCATATAGGCGCCGCCCTCGATCTTCACCATATGCGCACCGGCCGCCATCAGCCGGGCCGCGTTGCGCATCGCCTGGGCCGGGCTCTCCTGATAGGAGCCGAATGGCATATCCGACATGATGAACGAGCGATGCACGCCGCGCGATACGCAGCCGGTGTGATATTCCATGTGCTCGATGGTGACGGGGAGGGTCGAGGAATGCCCCTGCAGCACATTGCCGAGCGAATCCCCGACCAGTTGAATGTCGACGCCGCAGCGGTCGAGCAAGGTCGCGAAGCTTGAATCATAGCTGGTGAGCACCGCGATCTTTTCGCCGGCGGCGCGCATCTTGGCGAAATCGGTCAGCTTCAGCGGCTTCGCATCGGAAAGATATGCCATGGTCGTTGTCCTATGCCTGTATCAGGTGAGCGAGACGGAGATGTTATCGATCAGCCTCGTCTTGCCGAGTTTGGCCGCCACGAGCATGCGCAGGGGCGGGCGTTGTGTCATGTCCGGCGCAGCGAGCGATGCTGCGTCGCGCAGTTCCAGATAGTCGAGCACGAAGCCGGCCTGCGTGAGCGTCGTGCCTGCATCTGCAAGGGCTTTCGCAACGTCGCCGCCGGCTTTGATGCGCGCGGCGCAGTCCTGCAAGGTCTTATGCAGCAATGGCGCGATCGCGCGCTCCTTTGCGTCGAGATAGACATTGCGCGAGGACATGGCGAGGCCGTCGCTTTCACGGACGGTTGGCGCGCCGACGACATCGACGGCAAGATCGAGATCTCTTGCCATCGTGCGAATGACGGCGAGCTGCTGGAAATCCTTTTCGCCGAACACAGCGACATCGGGCATCGCCTGCGTGAACAGTTTGGCGACCACGGTAGCGACGCCGGCGAAATGCGTCGGGCGGAACCGGTCTTCAAGGCTGGCGATCGCGGGGCCGGCCAGCGAGATCGTCGTCGCAAACCCTTGCGGATACATCACGTCGGGCGTCGGCGCGTAGACGCCATCGACGCCGGCTGCCGCAAGCTTTGCGAGATCGGCCTCGAACGTGCGCGGATATTTTGAAAAATCTTCCTGCGGCGCGAACTGCGTCGGATTGACGAAGATCGAGACGACGCATCGCTGCGCCTTCTGCCTGGCCAGATGCGTCAGCGATATATGCCCGGCATGCAGGGCGCCCATGGTCGGCACCAGTGCGATCCGCTCCTGCGCCTCGCGCCAGGGACGCAGCGCGTTGCGCATCTGTTCGACGGTGTTGTAGATCGCAGGCTGGGTCATTGACGGTCCAGATGGGCTTGTATTTGGGGCTCTATGTAAGCGGAGCGGCTCAGACATCCAAGTTTCAGATTTGCAAGCCCGGCACTTCGGCCAGGCTGCGCACGGTCCGGATCGGTTTCAGGTCCATATATTCATCGGGCTGGTTCGAGCGATTGACCCAGATCGGCCGAAAGCCGAACGTCTTGGCTCCGGCGATATCCCAGCGGTTCGAGGACAGGAAACACACCTGTTCCGGCCGCACGCCGAACCGCTCCGTCACCAGTTCGTAGGCGGCGGGTACAGTCTTGAATGCGGCGAGTTCATCGACCGAGAGCACCGCATGGAACTGGCCGTCGAGTCTGGCTGCGCCGAGCGCCGCGTTCAGCATGGCCGGCGTGCCGTTCGACAGGATCGCGAGCCGCACGCTGCGTGTGCGCAGGGCGTCGAGACAGGCCTTGACGTCCGCATAGGCCGACAATGTTTCGTAGGCAGCCAGCAGGTTTTCTCGGCTTTCCGCATCGATACCGCCAAAGCTTGCCGCTGCGAAGTCGAGCGCTTCGACGGTCAATTGCCGGAAATCCCGATAGGCGCCCATCAGGGTGCGCGTCCAGGTGTATTCGAGCTGCTTCTTGCGCCACAGGTCGGAGATGCGATCGGCATTTGGGCCTATCGCCTGGCGATGCCGCGCCACGGCGGAATGCACGTCGAACAACGTGCCGTAGGCATCGAACACGAAGATCTCGCTCGCCATGCTCAGCCCTCCACGGTGGTCTGGCCGACATCGGCCGCGATCTTGCTCCGGCGCAGCGGGCGCAGGTGACGAAGCCTGATGCCAAGCGCCAGCAGACAGGCAACGAGAACGCCAGCGTAGATGAGCCCGCCGGCAAGGCCGATCGTCAGCAATTCAAGTTCGTTCTTCCAGCGGCCCGCGTCGGCCGCGATCGCATGCGCGACCGGAGAACCGAAGACGATGACGATCGCCATCGCCGCGCTCGCCACAGCGGCGGCGGCGAATACTTTTATTGTCGTGGCGTCGGGCCGCATGTCGCCCTTGCGCATGGCGAGAAAGCTCAGCAGCAGAAGGTTGATCCATGCGCCGACCGAAGTGGCGATGGCGAGGCCAGGTGCGCCATACGGGGTGAACAGCACGATCTTCAACCCGATGTTCACCGCGAACGCGAACAGCGAGATCAGCATCGGCGTCGTCGTATCGCCACGGCCCTGGAAGCTGGCGACTGCGGCGCGGATCAGCACAATGGCGGGCAGGCCGCAGCCATAGGCCATCAGCACGCTCGCCGACGCCATCGCGGCGCTTTCATCGAAAGCGCCGCGCATGAACACGCCGCGCATGATCAGCTCGGGGATGGCGACGAAGATGACGAAAAACGGCGCGCACAGCGCGATCGTCAGCGCCATCGTGCGGTTCTGCGCGTCATAGGCGCTGGCGTCTTCGCCGGCGGCGAAACGCCGGCTCATTTCGGGCAGAAGCACGGTGCCCGCTGCAATGGCGATGACGCCGACCGGCAATTGATAGATGCGATCGGCATAATAGACGGCGGAGACGGCGCCCGTCGGCAGCTTCGAGACGATAATGGTGTCGGCGAAAGCCGCGATCTGCGCGCCGGCCGAGCCGATGACCGCAGGCACGAAGGATTTGAAGAAGCGCTTGATATCCTCGTCCCAGCGGATGCGCGCGAACATCGCCAGCAGCCCCGCCCGCTTTGCCGCCACGACGACAAACGCCAGTTGCAGCACGCCCGATACAAGCGTGCCGACGCTGGCGGCGATGCCGGCGTTGGGAAACAGGAAGGCCACGGCCAGGAACGCCATGATCGCGAGATTGAGCAGCACCGGCGCGAAGGCGGCGGCGGCGAAGCGGCCGTTGGCGTTCAATGTGCCTGATACGAGCGTGACCAGGGTGACGCAGAGCAGATAGGGGAAGGTGATCCGCGTCATCGTCATGGCGAGCTCAAGCCGCTGCGGATCCTGATCAAGGCCCGGGGCCAGCAACGCCATGAGCTGCGGCATGAACGACCATGCCAGCAACAGCAGGATCACCTGCGTCACCGCCAGCAATGTGAACATGCGCGCCGAAAACAGTTTGGCGGCGTCCGCCCCGCGCGATTCCAGAACACGCGAATAGGCCGGCACATAGGCGGCGTTGAACGCGCCCTCGCCGAAGATGGCGCGGAAGTGGTTGGGCAGGCGCAGCGCAATGTAGAAGGCGTCGGCGAGCGCGCCGGCGCCCAGCACGGCGCCAAGCAGCACGTCGCGCGCAAAGCCGGTACCGCGCGACAGCAAGGTGTACCCGCCGACCGACAGGAGATTGCGGGCAAGACTCACTTGAAGGTCCCGCTCACTTGACAGCCCCGCTCACTTGCAAGCCCTGCTTACTTGACTGCCCGCTCACTGGAGCATCCGGTTCGCGGTGCGCGTGGGGAGCGGCGTATCCTCGACCTCTTCCATGCCGATGCGTTCGGCGACCAGATAAAGCGGCCGCCGTTTCACCTCGGCGAAAATCCGCCCGACATATTCGCCCAGCACACCGAGCGAGAACATCTGGATGCCGGCGAAGAACAGGATGGAGACGAACAGCGAGGCATAGCCTGGAACATCGATGCCGACAGTGGCGGTGCGGATCAGGTAATAGGCGGCCAGTACCAGCGCGATCATCGATACGAACATGCCGATGAAGGTCCAGACGCGCAGCGGCACGACCGAAAACGACATCAGCCCGTCGAGCGCGAAGCGCGTCAGCGAGCGATAGCTGAATTTCGACTGGCCGAAGGCGCGCTCGGCGGATTCGAACGGCACGCCGATCGAGCGAAAGCCGACCCAGGCGTAAAGCCCCTTGGAGAAGCGTGCCCGCTCGCCCATGGCGCGTAGAGCGTTGACGGCCTTCTTGTCGAGCAGGCGGAAGTCGCCGGCGCCCGGCGGCAGGCGCGTCTCGCCGAAAATGGCGAACAGATCGTAGAATTTTTCCGTCAGCAGACGCCGCATCGTGCTGTAGCCTTCGCGATCGGTGCGGACACCGTAGACGTTCTGATAGCCTTCCTTCCAACGCTCTACAAAGGTGGCGATCAGCTCCGGCGGATGCTGGAGATCGGCATCCATGATGACGACGGCGTCGCCCCGGGCATGGTCGAGGCCTGCGGCGATGGCGACTTCCTTGCCGAAATTGCGGCTGAAGGAGACGGCGGAAATCCGGGGATCGGCCGCATTGAGTACGCGCAGGATGTTCACGGTGTCGTCGCGGGAGCCGTCATCGACAAACACCACCTCGAAAGACTCCGAGCACCTTTCGAGCACGGGAACCAGTTGAGCCACGAGCGGCCGCAGGTTCTCGGCCTCGTTGAACATCGGAACCACAACCGAGATCTGCGGCTTGGGCAATATCTTGGACTTGTCCCGTTCAGGAAGAAACGTGGGGTCGCCGGTGCTCGTTTGCGTCATCGCCTTGGCTTTGTCAGTGTGCGCAGACCGAAGACCTATGCGGGGACGCTGTTTTGTGCAAGCTGGCTGCATGATTGGGCGAACGATACAGATTTGAAAGCAAACAATTGGCCGCTCTTGAGTTCATCTTGTGCGCTGACGACTACGGCCTGTCGCCGGCCGTCAGCCGCGGCATTCTGGAAGCCCTCGCGGCCGGCCGCCTGAGCGCCACGGGCGCCATGACGAACCGCCCCGACTGGCCGCGCGCTGCCCGTGAACTGACTGCTTTCGCGGGGAAAAACTGGCTCGGCGTGCATCTTAATCTGACCCTGGGCACGCCGCTGTCGGCCATGCCCACGTTTGCGCCCGGCGGCGCATTGCCGGCGATCGGGCGAATCGCCCGGGCGCGCGCCGCCGATCTGCCGGGATGCGAGATCGCCGCTGAAATCGCCCACCAGCTCGATGCCTTTTCCCAGGCCATGGGCCGGTCGCCGGATTTCGTCGACGGGCATCAGCATGTCCAGGCGCTGGCCGTCATCCGGCCGCATCTTTTCGAGCAGTTGTCGCGCCTCGATCTGCCGGCGTCATTCTGGCTGCGCGACAGCGCCGACAGCCTGCCGCGCATTTTGCGCCGCCGCATCCAGGTCCTGAAGGCCGCTATGGTCGCCTGGCTCGGTCGTGGCTTTGCCGCCGAGGCGCGGGCGAACGGCTTCGCCGTCAACGACGGCTTTGCCGGCTTCTCAGGCTTCGATGCGCGGACGGACTATGGCGCGGCCTTCGAAAACTACCTTTTAGCGCCCGGAAGCCGCCATCTGATCATGTGCCATCCCGGTCATGTCGACGCCGAATTGAAGGCTGTCGACCCGGTGCTCGAAACCCGCGAGCAGGAGCTGGCCTTCTTCCTGTCCGACCGGTTCAAATCCCTGCTTTCGCAACGGAATGCAGCCCTGGCTCTGCCGTAACTGCCGCGAATTTAACTCGAAATTAAGCCTAACGGCGCAACATTGTGCCGTCGGGCAACGCCCTTTGCGCTTGCCGTTGCGGCATTTCGACGGTTTCGAGGCGACGATGCAAACTGAGGGCAGGATGGACGCGGACGTGCAGCAGAACTGGCCGCAGTCCGTTGGCAAACGCACGCTGCGCGATACGATCGTCAAGCTGGCTTCGCTCGTCAGCGGCATCGCTGTTCTTGTCGTGATGGTTGTCGCCTCCGTCAGCCGCTCGCAAGGCTCCAGCAACATCGCGCAGGATGTGCTCTGGGCCATCGGCGCGGCGCTGCTCATCGGGACGATCCTGACCGTTGTGCTGAATTTCATTCTGCATCGGGCGACCCAGCCCATCGAACAGTTGACGATCTCATTGCAGCGGCTTGCGGCCGGCGATCTTCAGTTCAACCTGCCGCAGATCAGCGACAGCCATGAGATCGGCCAGATGGCCCGCGCCGTCCGCGAGTTGAAAGACCGCCTGACGGAGCGCGGCGAACTGCTGCGCACGGTCGAGGCCAGCACCAATGCCGCCCAGGCCCGCCAGAAGAAGGTCGACGCGCTGATCCTTGATTTCCGCACCACCGTCGGCGACGTGTTGGGCCAGGTCGCCTCGCAAAGCGAGCATATGACTCTGGCGGCTGACAGCCTGTCGACGATCGCCACCGAAAGCGCGCGTCGTTCGCGCGATGCCTCCGGCTCGACGGCCGAAGCGTCGAGCTATGTGATGACGGTCGCCCGCGCGTCGGAGGAATTGTCCGCCGCGATCCGAGAGATCGAAAATCAGGTAGTCCGTACCCGCAACATCGTTATCGAGGCGTCGCGTACCACCGCGAAGACCAGCGAGACCATCGACGGCCTGGCCGAGAAGGCCCAGAAGATCGGCGAGATCATCGGCATCATTCAGGCGATCGCGGCGCAGACCAATCTGCTCGCCCTCAACGCCACCATCGAAGCGGCGCGCGCCGGCGAAGCCGGACGGGGGTTCGCGGTCGTCGCGCAGGAAGTGAAGTCGTTGGCGCACCAGACCGCCCAGGCGACCGATCGGATCGCCGAGCACGTGGTCTCGATCCAGAATGCCACGTCCGGCGCCGTCGAAGCCATCGGTTCCATCGCCGCGACCATGCAGCAGGCGGAAGGTTTTACGGCGGGCATCGCCGTCGCCGTCGAAGAGCAGGCGGCCGCGACCAAGGAAATTTCGCGCAGCGCCGCAGAGGCGGCAGACGAAACCCAGTCGGCCTCGGGTCATATGGATGGGCTCAAGGCGGTTGTCGGCGAAACCGATCAGGCCGCGGCGCAGGTGCACCGCTCCGCCACCGACGTGGCGCATCAGGCCAAGCGCCTTAACAATACGATCGACGGTTTTCTCCGCTCCGTCGCAAGCGCGTAGGCTTGGTGCTGACCTTGGCGCTAATCCTGGGCGCCAGCCTGAACGCAGGAGGCCTTGTCCGGGACCTTTCCCCGACGCGCGGCATCGGCAAAGCCCGAGATGGCACATTATTGCCACAATTGGAGTCGGCATCTTTACAGTCCAAATGGTCAAAATCTGCCCTAAACCACACGATATCAGTTGGATTCATGTGTCGCGGCAGGCTGTTAGATGTAATTTTAAGTATTTCGTCGTTCTTTTTGTATTTTGAGGAACCTGTTGATGCGAACTGCGGTTGATTCGTTTGGCCCATTCGCTGTTTGAAAGGTAATATCCATGCGGCGCACCATTCTCGCTGCCGGCCTCATCTTTATAGTTCTTGGCTTGGCCGCCCTGTTCAACGGTTGGATGATCGTTCAGGTGGAGCGCGGTTGGGCCCAGTTCATTGCCGGTTCCGTGTTGTTGGGGTCCGGCGCCTTGCTGGCGGCGATGAGCGTGGTGATCGCCCGGCTTGAGGCGCTTGCGTCCATCGCACTGCGTGCCGCCATTCCTGCCTCTGCAACGGACTACGAGCCGCCCGTTCCGGAAGCGAGGCCGGCGTCCGTGGTGTTGCCTGACGAAGGTTCGATAGCGGAACGTTTTGCGACCGATGCGCCGGCGCCGCATGCCGCTGCCATGCCGCTTGAAACGTTCCGGCCGCCGGTATCCGTGGCACCGCCGGTCGCCGAGCCGGCCCAAGAACCGGCCCAAGAACCGGCCAGCTCTTCGGACAATCGAATCCCGGTCGGCGCCCTGGCAGGCGCGGCCACGGTTGCCGCGGAATCGACTCTCGCAGCCGCAATGCGACGTGCGGACATGCCGCCCGCGCCGTCCGAGACACCGCCGCCATTCCTCTCGCGGCCGTCCTTCACGCCGCCACCTCCGCCTCCCTTCGCGCCGCCGCGAGTGCCGTCTCTGACGCCGCCGCCATTGCCGACCTCCCACGCCCCGGCTGAAACGAGGCGCGCGGCCTCGGAGTTCGAGGAACGCTTGTTTGGAGCGACGACCGCCAAGCCGCCTGCAGCGCCCATGCCCGCCGTGCAGCCCGAGCTTGATATACCTGGCGCAAACGATGCTCTCGAAGAGGAAGAGGTTCACGAGACAGCACCGGCCGTGGAGAATGAATTCCATGCCGAGCCCGAAGAAACGGCGCCGGTTCTGGGTCCGGTTGGAGATGCAGAGTTCAGCGAGGAGCTGGAGGAGGCGCGGCATGCCGGCGCCGAACTCGAGCCTGAACCAGAGCCCGAGCCCGTCGCCGAAACCACGCCGGAAATCGATGAGATGGCCTGGTTGGACGCAGCCTTGCGCGGCGTTGAAATGCCCCAGCAACCGGAATGGGCCGCAAAGCCCGTTGCCGAGCCGATCCATCCGCCTCCACCGCCTGTGCCTGCGGCCACGACGCCCGAGCCGCCGTCTCATGAGCCGCACGAGCCGCACGCGCACGAGGCCGCACACAGCGAAGAACCGGAAGCTCCGTCAAAGGGCGCTATCGTCCGCAGTTATGAATCCCAGGGCGTCGTCTATAGCCTCTATGACGATGGCTCGGTCGACGCCGAGACGACGAACGGCCTGTTCCATTTCAAATCGGTCGAAGAGCTGCGGGAGTTTCTGGCCAAATCGGCTTGAACACTCAACGTCGGCCTGATCTCATTTGATGAGCTGCGACAGCGTTTTGAACTGGGCCGTGCCGGCACGCTCCAGCCACTCGAAGACGGCCATCTCCGTCGTCGCCACGTCGACATCGTGAGATCGCATGCGTTCGATGGCGAATGATTTCGACTCCGCCGTCCGCGAAGAAATGGCGTCGCCGATGACGACGACATCGAACCCGCTGGACTGCAGGTCCAGCGCCGTCTGCAGGACGCAGACATGCGCCTCGATTCCGCAGACGACGATCTGTCGTCTCAGATGAACCTTGCCGAGTTCGTTGATGCGCTGGGCGAGAGATTCATCGCGCAGGCAGGAAAACGTCAGCTTCGGCAGGATCGTGGCATTGGTGCCGCAGGCCTCGATCACCACCGGCACGGTGGCGCCGATGCCTTTGGGATATTGCTCCGAAATGGTGATGGGGACGTCGAGCAGCCGTGCGGCCTGGCACAGGCGCGCGGCGTTCGCCATCAACGGTTCCTGCTGCGTCATGGCCGGCAGCAGCCGCTCTTGAATGTCGACGACAAGCAATTGCGACGTCTGCCGGTTGAGGATCATCGTTCAAGCCTTCAATTTGTGTTGTGCGGCCAGAATGGCGAAGGCGAATTCGACGGCAATCTCCTCAAGCCGCTGAAACCGTCCCGGTGAACCGCCGTGCCCGGCGCCCATGTTGGTGCGCAGCAGGACAGGGCCGCCGCCGGTCATTTCGGCGCGCAGCTTCGCCACCCACTTCGCCGGTTCCCAATAGGTGACGCGCGGGTCGGTCAGTCCGCCTTCGGCGAGGATCGGCGGATAATATTGCGCCCGCACATTGTCATAGGGCGAATAGGCGCGGATGGCGTCGAACGCTTCCGGGCTGGCGATCGGGTTACCCCATTCCAGCCATTCCGGCGGTGTCAGCGGCAGGCTGTCGTCGAGCATGGTGTTGAGCACATCGACGAAGGGCACCGAGGCGATGATGCCGGCGAAAATCTGCGGCGCCATGTTCGCCACCGCGCCCATCAGCATGCCGCCGGCGCTGCCGCCCATGGCGATGATATTGCCTTCCGAGGTGAACCGCTTCTTCGCCAGATGTTTGGCGCAGGCGATGAAGTCGTGAAACGTATTGGGCTTCTTGTCGAGCTTGCCGTCGAGATACCAGCCCCATCCCTTGTCGGTGCCGCCGCGGATATGAGCCGAGGCGTAGACGAAGCCGCGATCGACGAGGGAGAGTACATTGCTGCGGAAGCCCGCCGCCGTGGCATAGCCGTAAGAGCCGTAGCCCTGCAGGAACAGCGGCGCGGACCCGTCGAGTTTTGTCTTGCGTGCGTACAGGATTGACACCGGTACTTCGACGCCGTCGTGCGATACGGCGAAAATCCGTCGCGTCTTGTATTTGCGCGGGTCGTGGCCGGACGGAATGTCCTGCCGTTTGCGCAGAACTCTTTTGCGGGTGACCATGTCGTAGTCGTAGGTTTCCCACGGCGTCGTCATCGACGAATAGCTGAACCGCAGCACGTTGGTGTCGAATTCGAGCACTTCGCCAAGATTGAGATCGTAGGCCTCTTCGTCGAAGGAGATTTCATGCTCCTCGCCGCTGGCGATCTCGCGCACGACAATGCGCGGCAGACCGTCTTCGAGTTCGGCGCGCACGAGGTGGCGGGCAAACACCGTCAGGTCGGTGATGAGCCGGCCTTGCTTGTGGGGGATCACATCCTTCCAGCTATCCGAAGACGTGCTGCCGACGGGCGTCTGCACGATCTTGAAATCTTCTGCGTCGTCGGCATTCGTCAGGATGAACAGTGTGTCGTCATGATGGCTCGCCTCGAAGCGCACATGTTCGCGGCGTTCGGCGACGATCGCCGGACGCGGCTTTTCCTCGGTGAGATCGACCAGGCGCACTTCCGACGTTTCATGGTCGGCGATCTCGATGCGCACGAAACGCCCGGAGCGGGTCTTCGACAGATGGATGAACCAGCGCGGATCGGCTTCCTCGAACACCAGTTCGTCAGTATCTGGGTTGCTGCCGACGTGATGGCGATAAACGCGGTAGGGGCGGTGATTGTCGTCCATGCGCACGAAATAGAAGGAGCGCGAGTCGGCGCTCCAGGCGATTGAGCCATCCGTGTTCTCGATCTTGTCGCGGCGATCCTTGCCTTTGGCCGCGTCACGCAGGCGGATGACGAAATATTCCGATCCCTTGTCGTCGGCGGCCCAGGCAACGAGATTGTGGTCTGGAGAATGCTCGGCCGATTCCAGATCGAAGAATTTCTTGCCCTTGCCGAGGGCCTGGGCGTCGATGAGGATCTGTTCCTTGCCGCCATCGCGCGGCTTGCGACAGACCAGGGGATGTTGCCCGCCCTTGCGATAGCGATCGTAGTACTGCCACGGGCCGTCGGGGGAGGGGACTTGTGAATCGTCTTCCTTGATGCGGCCGCGCATTTCCTTGACGAGTTGCTTGCGCAGCAGCTTTGCCGGCGCCAGCATCGCTTCGGCATATTTGTTTTCGGCTTCCAGGAAATTTCGGATCGGTTTCGGCAGGGCGGCCGGATTCTTGAGCACTTTCTGCCAGTTGTCGGCCCGCAACCAGGCGAAGTCGTCGACGATGGTGCGGCCGTGATGGACTTGCGCACGCGGAATGCGCGCCGGCGCAACTGGGACGGTCACCTTCGCCCGGCGACTTGCGGCTTTGCCGGGTGCTTTCTTAACTGAAGTTCTCTTGGTCCCGGCTTTCTTGGCTGCAGGCCTTTTGGCGGCCGCCTTTTTTGACGCGCTCTTCTTCACTGATTTTACCTTGGGTCTGGCCGGCTTCTTCATATGACTGCCTCGGAATCGGTGCTTTCGACCCTAGCATAACCGGCTTGTACGACGGCGAAATTCGCCAATGGCCGAATCTATAAAGTCTACCGCGTCGCGAAGCCTATATAGGGCTTGTATAATGTCGGCGGCGGCGCCCGGTGCAGGCTTGATTTATATTGTGCGCAAGCATACTTTTTGATGAACCGTAAGATGCGAATGTCATGAAATGTATACTGGGGTGGAATTGCTAGTTAAGATATATTAACTATTTGATTTTTAAAATTAATTTAACGTGGAACAAACATGATGGTTGATGCAGGCGAAGCTAATTTCATCGAACTGGCGGCTGATATTGTTTCGGCGTACGTCGGCAATAACCCCGTCCCGATGTCGGAACTCCCATCACTTATCAGTGAAGTCCATTCGGCCCTGGTCCGCATTGGCGGCACCCCGGTGCCCAAGACCGTAGAGCCGCCGAAGCCGGCGGTTTCAGCGCGCCGCTCCGTCCACGACGACTATCTGATCTGTCTGGAAGACGGCAAGCGGTTCAAGTCGCTGCGCCGGCATCTGCGCTCGCAGTACAATATGAGCCCGGAGCAGTACCGCGAGAAATGGGGCCTGCCGGCCGACTATCCGATGGTCGCGCCCAACTACGCCAAGGCCCGCTCGCAACTCGCCAAGCAGATGGGGCTCGGCCAGCAGCGCCGTCGCGGCAAGCGCTAGAGCACAATCTAGGCGTCAGGTCACACGCTGCCGCTGCGACGTGCCCAATATTCCCACGCGCGCGCCATCGACACGGTCGAGAAATGCAGTTCGCTCGACAGTTCGATTTCGCGCTCGCTGAGGAATGTGATGTCACCGTGGGGCAGGGTCGCGAGTTGCAGCTTCGCGTTGACCGTCAGATAGATCGTCCGCATCACCACCTGCTCGATCGTCTCCGCCACCACGGTGCAGCCGTGGCCGCGCATCAGGACGACGGCGTTGGCGCCAAGACGTTGGGCCAGGTCGCGCCCGTGATCCATGGTGAGGACGAGAAGATTGGTGTCGCCGAAGCGCGAGCGAATGTCCCACACCGGCAGCTCATGGCCGATGCAGGCGGCTGAATGGATCATCGGCCGCAGCGCCAGGTTCCGGCTCACCGTATAGGGCAGCACATCGTGCGAATGATTGTGCACGACAGCTTGCACATCAGGCCGCGCCTTGTAGATCGCGCCATGGATCGGACGTTCGCCGTAGAGACGCCGGTCGTCCGGCGCGATCGGATTGCAGTCGAGATCGAACTCCATGAGATCGTCGAGGTTGACAAGTTCGGGGCTGCGCGAGCAGGACATGATGAAACGGTCGGGCCGTTCGGGGTGGCGCATGCTGACATGCCCATAGGCATCCATCACGTTTTCATGCGCGAGAATCCGGTTTGCGACAACGAGCTTGGTGCGACAGTCGTCGAGATTGCTCACAGGTGCCTCCCAATTTTTTACCGAAGCCTGCCTTGGTTATCGGCCTCTTCCGATATCCTTACTCTTGCAACACCCTTAAGATGAATTCCTCCGACATGCGAGGCGAAAAGACGATCATGATCTCACCCTATCGTTTCGGCTATCGGATGAACCGGGCCATGGACCTGCTCAACGAACACGCCAATCGCCGCATCCGCCCGCATCGACTGCGCCTGCCGGGCGCCCGGGTCCTGCTCTGGCTCCATGAACAGGACAAGCGCAGCGCCGGTGACCTCGCCAACGACATCAGCGTCGATCCGTCGGCCCTGTCGCACCTGCTCGCCCGGCTGACCCGCAACGGCCTGGTGCGGCGGGAACGGGTGACCCATGACGCGCGCTCGGTGATCGTCAGCCTGACGCCCAAAGGGCGACGCCTCGCGGCGGCGCTGACGCCCCATTTCAAGATCTACGATGAAGTCCTGGTGCGGGATTTCAATGCCGCCGAACGCGCGATGCTGGAGGGGTTTCTCGATCGCATGTACCGCAATGTGCTCGACTTCGATGCCGATGGCGCCGACGCCGGCTGACCGCCGCATTTGACACGTCGTCCGGAATATTATTTGATGTCGTCAATTATTATTGGGGAGGGCGCAATGTCGTCGCTTGTCGCAAGAGCATTCGGGCTCGCCGTCGCAGGGTTTCTGTCGATCGGCAGCGCCGCCGCGCAAGACAGACCCAAGCAGGAAGTGCTGAAAGTCGCCATTGGCCAGCGCGGAGCCTGGGAGAATTCGTCCGCCGAACTCGGCCAGAACCAGGGCATCTTCAAGAAGCACGGTTTGACCCTGGAAATTCTCTACACCCAGGGCAGCGGCGAGACCATGCAGGCCGTGATTTCCGGCAGTGTCGATATCGGCGTCGGCATCGGCACGCATGGCGCGCTTGGCGCCTTCGCCAAAGGCGCGCCGATGCGCGTGATCGGCGGCACCTTCACCGGCGTCGATGACCTCTATTACTACGTGCGCACGGATTCGCCATTGAAGTCGATGAAGGAGGCGGACGGCAGCACGATCGCGATCTCGTCCACCGGATCGGCCGGACACATCATCGCGCTTGCGCTTGGCAAGCACTTCGGCGTGAAGCTCACGCCGCAAGTGGCGGGCAGTTACGCCACCATCCTCACGCAGGTTTTGACCAAGCAGTTGGACATCGGCTTCGCCACGTCGCCATTCGGCCTTGAAGCCGTCGACCAGGGCAAAGCCCGCATTCTGACGCCCGCGAATGTCGTGCCGTCGTTGCGCAATCAGACGGTGCGTTCGCTGATCGCGAACCTCGCGGTGATCGAACGCCGCCCCGAGGTTCTGCGCCGCTACATCGCCGCCACCCGCGAGACGCTCGACTGGATGTATTCGGGAGACCCGCGCGTGATGAAGGCCTATGCGGCCTTGCTCGGCATGCCCGAGGAGACGGCGGCCAAGGCACTGGGAAACTATCATCCGCGCGCCAGCGTCGAGCCCACGAGAGTCGACGGGCTGGACGCGATCCAGGCGGATGCCATTCAGTTCAAATATATCCCCGCGCCTCTGACGGCAGCGCAGATGGCCGACTTCCTGCGTCTGCCCGCGCTCGACAAGGGACAGCAAAAATGACCGATGACGCGACTGTTCGTTCCAATATGTCGCTGACTGACGCCGCGCGTGCGCTGACGCCATTCCTGAACGAGCAGGCGCCTTTGAGCGAAGCCGCGGGGCGGCTCACGGATGCAACCATTCAGGCGCTGCGCGATGCCGGCCTGATGGCTTTCTACATGCCGAAATGCTTTGGCGGTGGAGAGGTCTGGCCGCTCGAGGCGCTCGAAATCATCGAGGCGCTGAGCTATGCGGACGCATCGACAAGCTGGGTGACGATGGCCGCCCAGGTGTCGATGGCGACGGCCGCGGCCTATCTGCCACCGGCTTCGGCGCGGCACATCTTTGGGACGACCATGCCGATCGTAGCTGGCCAAGGCGCACCGTTCGGACGCGCCGACATGGCGGAAGGCGGCTTTCGCCTCAGCGGCAAATGGGGCTATGGCAGCGGCATCTATCATGCCGCCTGGACCCACACGGGCGCCATGGTGCACGAGCACGGGCGGCCGCGCATCGTACCAGGGACGGAGACGCCCGATGCGCGCATCTTCATCGTTCCCGTCGGCGAGGCTAAGCTCCAGGGCAATTGGGATGTGCTGGGGCTGCGCGCCACCGGCAGCGTCGACTACACCATGCAGGATGTTTTCGTGCCGGAGGAATTCACCCATCGTCAGAACGCCAACCGGCCGTACCAGGGTGGCGATCTCTACCGGCTCGGCATTTCCGGCCTCAGCACGAGCGGCCATACCGGCTTCGCGCTCGGTGTCGCCCGTCGCGCGCTCGATGAGATCGCGGCGCTTGCGGTGGCAGTGCGACGTCCCGCGATGATTTCCGAGGTGGGCGGCGGTGAGGTCTTCCATCAGCTTTACGGAACGGCCGAAGCAGAGTTGCGCGCGGCGCGCAGCTTCGTCTTCGACGCCTGGGCCGATGTGCAGGCGCAGTTGCAGCGCGGCGAGGACATGACCGTGCGCCAGATGACGCTTGTGCGCATGGCGCTGAACCACGTGACGTCCGTCGCCGCACGCGCCACGGAATTCGCCTACAAGTATGGCGGCGGCACCGCGGCCCGCGCCGGCGCCCTGCAGCGCTGCTTCCGCGATATGTCGACGGCAACCCAGCACGTCACCGTGTCGCCGTGGATTCTCAGGGAATGCGCCAAGGAATTGCTCGGCGTCTCGAAGGGAAAGGTCTGGGGCTCGCGCGCCATGGTCGAGCCGTCGCAGATGGTTCGCCCGACCGTGGCCGCAGCTGGCTAGCTAGCTTCAGCCAGCGCATTGGTCGCGTCGCGGCGGATGCGCTCCACCATGGAGCGCACGCCGTTCGAGCGCTGCGGCGTCAGATGCTCGGTCAGGCCGAGCTGCTGGAACAGCCCCAGCGCATCGGTCGCCAGAATGGCCCTGGCGGTCTTGCCCGAATAGGTCGCCATGATGATGGCGATGAGCCCGCGCACGATATGGGCGTCGCTGTCGCCGCGGAACGTCAGCACCGGGCCGTCGCTGCCGCCGGGCTGGATCGTTGTTTCGAGCCAGACCTGGCTGGCGCAGCCGCGCACCTTGTTGGTGTCGTTATGGGCGTCCTCGGGCAGGGGATCGAGGCTGCGGCCAAGTTCGATGACATAACGATAGCGCTCCTCCCAATCGTCGATGAGGGCAAAATCGTCGGTGATTTCTTCGACCGTAGGCATGTGCAGAAACGTCCCTTTCTACCGCCTATATGGGAGAGCCGGACGCCTGAAGCCAGCGTAAACTGGCAAATCTTGGTGAATTCGTGGGTTACGTGGATTTAGCCGGGCGGCCGGGCTTTGACGGGCCGGGGAGCCGGGTTTGCGGCGTCCCACTCAAGCAGCGATTCGATGCTGAGCACCTGCTGCGCCTTGCCGGCCACCGCCAGGCAGTCGCGCGGCGCTTTCATGCAGAAATTTTCGATCTGCGCCGGGGCCGCCGCCACTGCCTCGCGAGCCAGGCTCGTCGCCGCCGCGCGCGGGCCAACGGTCGTGCCGTTGTCGCCATGCCAGGGAATCCAGGAGAACAGGAGTCCAAGCCAGAAGATCGAGCGAGCCAGAAAGAACATGTCCTTACCTTGAATGCAGCCGCCGCTGCTTTGCGACAGGCAGGGCAGGATCGTGCCGCAATCGAATCAAATTGCCGTCAAAAAGAACGGGCAAATCCGAATCTTGAAAGATACGGAATCTTCACCATGCCGCAGCGGCATTGGCGCCAAACGAAACAAGACGCGTCTTTCCGATACAAAAAACTGTGTCCGCGGCAGTTGGGTTGGCAACGTCTCCTAAACCATGCGGGCCAAGAACGGGGCGGCCGCAGCCTTTTTAGGCGGTCCCGGGCCGGTAAGTTTAGGGTTCACTAAGGTGCGCCTGCGAAGTTTAAATCTATCGTCGACCGATTGGGGCGGCGTGTGGGTACGAGTGGCGGCGTGTTCATACTGACAGGACTTTGGGAACGGATCGGGAGCCTCGTGCATGAAAGCGCGGCAAGCCCGGTAGAGAACATGCGCCATCGCGTGTTCATCGCCAGCCGCCTGGTCCTGGGCGCCGTCGGCCTCGCCTTCGCGCCCGTATTTGTCGTTCTCTACGGCGCACCTTCGTTGCGCGAAACCGCCATCCTGGGGCTGCTGCTGCTGCCGTTCGCTCTGGCGATGGCCGTCAGCCGCACCGGGCGCTTGCTTTTCTGCCAGGTGATATCGGTCGTCGGAATGATTTGCTTCGCCACGATTGCGGGCCTGGGCTCGGCGTCCCTGTCGGGGCCGGCCATGGTCTGGCTGGCGCTCGTGCCGGTCGAGGCTCTGTTCAGCGCCAATGCGGCGCTCATCGTGTGGTCCTGCAGCGGCGCGGTTGTGGCGGTTGCCGGTCTGCATCTGGCGCAACTGTTGCTGAATGTGCCGCCGCCGGCGAGCGCCGCGCCGGAACATGTGGCGGCGATCATGTATATGGCGGCCATCGTCTACGCCGGCGCTCTGGCGCTTGCGGGTCTCAGGTTGCAGCGGGTTCGTCAACTCGCTGGTCAGCTCAATGCGGCGCAGTATCAGGCACTGTCGCAGGCGGTTGGTGATTTCGTGCTGCGTCTCGATCGTTCCGGCGCCGTTGTCTACGTCTCGAGCGACATCTTTGTCGGCCCTGGTCTGCAAGCCAAGGATGTCATCGGCCGTGCTCTGTTCGAGCGCGTTCACGTCGCCGACCGGCCGGCATTTCTGAAGGCCGTCGCTGACGCTGCCTGCGGCAGGCCTGTTCAGCCGGTGGAACTGCGCGTGCGCGGCGTCTCGCGGCTGGATGAGCGCGGCAATGCGGCGGCGGATCCTGCCTTTCAGTGGGTCGAGATGCGCGTGCGCAGGCTCGATCTGACGTTGACTGAATCAGCCTTGCATGGCGGTGAGAGCGTTGTCGCTGTTCTGCGCGATATCTCGCAGGCCAAGCAGCACGCTGTCGACCTCGAACGCGCCCGCGAAGGCGCCGAGCGCGCCAATTATTGGAAGGATCGCTTCCTCGCCAATATCAGTCATGAATTGCGCACGCCTCTGAACGCCATCATCGGCTTTTCCGAAATCCTGGGCAGCGAGGAGCTGTCGCCGAAGGAAGCCGCCAAGCGCCGCGAATACGCCAACATCATTCATTCGTCCGGCGAACATCTGCTGGCGGTCGTCAATTCCATTCTCGACATCTCCAAGATCCAGGCCGGCAGTTTCGATATCCTGCCGGAGCCTTTCGAACTCGCGCCCTTGCTCGATCAATGCAGCAAGATGGTGATGTTGAAAGCCCAGGAAGCCAATATCGCGATCGTTCAGGATGTGCCCGCACAGATCGACGACCTCGTCGCCGACAAGCGCGCCATCAAGCAGGTGCTGATCAATCTCCTGTCCAACGCCGTCAAATTCACGCCGCAGGACGGCACTGTGACGGTGACCGTGCGTCCGCAGGGCAATGGCCTGGCGATCTCGGTCGCCGACACCGGCATCGGCATTCTCACCAAGGACCTGGCGCGGCTCGGCGATCCGTTCTTCCAGGCGCGCGACAGCTATGACCGGCCTTACGAGGGCACCGGCCTCGGCCTGTCGGTGGTGCGTGGGCTTGTCGGGCTTCACGGCGGTGAGATGACGATTGAAAGCGCGCTGGGTGAAGGCACGCGGGTCACCGTCAAGCTGCCGCTGGATTGCCGCCACGAAATGACCGCGCATAGCGGCCGTCTCGCCGTCATCCACACGATTCCCCGCGGTCCTGCCACCCTCAAGGCTTTGTCTCCCGGTTCCATGCCCAGCTCGTCATCCAAGCCGATCGAAATGGTGAAGAAAATTGCGTAACTCCTATCAAGATGACGAGTCAGATTACGCTCCCGCCCCGCGGCGTCGCGCCCCGCGCGCCGCTGCGCAGGCCAAGCCGGCGCCACGAGGGGAACTCCTGCGCGGCATGCTGCGCATGAACTGGCGCAAGTTCCTGATCATTACCTCGGGCGCGCTGTTCATCGCCATCGCCGTCAACGCCCTGTACTTCCAGACCGCGCGTCATCCCGCGCCCCTGTTCGCCGGCGCCGGCTCGCCGACGCCGCAGCAGGCTGGATTGGCCCAGCCCGCCATTCCTGTTCCCTCGCCGCGTCCGGCGGAACTCGCCACCGCTTCGACAGCTCCGGCCGCCACCCGCGCGACGGCGTCCACCCGTGACATCGCGGACCTGATCGAGCCGAAATCGAAAGACCCGATCGCGGCATTGTTGAAAAGCGCTGTGCCCTCCGGCCAGGTTCCCGTCGCGACAACGTCTGTCCCGGAATCTTCGAAGCGTGTCGTCTCCGCGCAGAAGGCGCTGGCGAAACTCGGCTACGCCGTCACGCCCGATGGCGTATTCGGCGCCGGCACGCGCCAGGCGATCCAGCGCTTCGAACGCGACCGCAATCTGCCTCAGACCGGTGAAGTCGCCGGCCGCACGATGCGCGAACTGGCCGCGCAATCGGGCATTCAGATCAACTGATCATGCGTCTGCGCGCCGACATATGGGTCTCGGCCTATCTGCGGCGCTGCAGCGTTGAAGGCGCTTACGCCACCTTGCGCCGGCGCGGCGCGGCAGAGGCGGGCGCGATCTTCGTCGTCATCGACAGGCTCGATGGCTCCCAGGCGCTCTACGGCCCGGCTCCGCAAAGCGAAATGCGCGATGATGGTGTCGAGCGTCTATGGACCCGCATGCATGCCGATGAGTGGACCGACGGGCTGGCGATCAAGAGCCGGCTCGACAAGGAACTCTCGTTCGATCCCGATCTCTGGATCATCGACGTGGAGGACCGTCAGGGCCGCAACTTCCTCGATCTCGCCTAGCGCGACCCTGGCCGTTGACGAACGATTATCCACAGAATGCGGTATGTGCGTTGCGACACCGATATGATCTGCCGGCCCGGCGAATATGATGCATGATCTGGGGCCGCATCGTGTGGCGACAGGTCGGTGAGCATCATTGATCAAAGTCGGGAATTTTTTGTTGGCAATTCATTGACACATAATTAACCTTCCGACCCTCTAATGAAATCGTTCGACTTCATGCTCACTGAAGGAGCGTATTTGGTCCCGGAGCTTGTGCAATGTCCAATATTATTGGTTTCCCAGTGCAAAGGCGCGTCCTGAAAGACCACGTTGCGAGTGCTGAGAGCAGTGCCGAGATCCTGTTTTTCACTGGCGTCCGCTATGAACGCCAGATCGAGCCAGAGACGAAAGCCGGTATCCAGGTCGGCCTCAAACGAAACCGGATGAGCCGCCCCATGCGCACGCCGCGCAAACGCAAACAGCAAGCCTGATTTTTGCAAGCCTGATTTTGTTTGCCTGTTTCCTTTAATTCATTTTCCGCTTCAACGGTTGCCTTCCGCCTCGCAGCCGACCTGCGCAAGCCGCGCCTTCGCTTCTGCCAGATTGCCGCGTTCCGGGCTGAGGCTGCGGATCAGCACAAAGCCTTCCTTCGTCGGCGCCACCAGCCGCAGCTCCTGCGGCAGTTCGTCTTCCGGATCGAACGCTTCCACCGCCTCCAATTGTTCGGGCGTCAGCACCAGCACATCAAGCCGTCCGCGCAACGCACCTTTGTCGGTCATCGAGTAGAATGTCGTCCCGAACCGGTTGTGGAACGAGAACAGCAATAGGCCATCGCCGCTGAGCGCGCCGCGCAGCCGCAGCGGCGCGACATTGAGATCGTAGCGGCAAACGCCGGCGACCAAGGCAGGATCTTCGAACGGCATCAATGTCTGGCCGGGCACGCCCTGGGGCAGCACCGCCAGCTTGTTGAGCGGCGCTGCCGGCTCCAGCCGTGCGAAGGCATCCTTCGGCGCCAGATAAGGCATCGCCAGGATCGATGTGAGGTGGGTGATGCCGGCGATGATCGCAGCGCCCGCGATCCACGGCAGGTTGCTGATGAACGTCTCCCGCAGGCTCATGTGCAGCGTCCCCGCTTGAGCTGCGGCATCGGCGTGATGCCGATGGACGAACTGGCGGAACTGAGCGGCGTATCGTAGAGGCGCAACACCAGCACGAATTCGCGCGCGTCCCCCAGCGGCAGCCAATTGCCGGCACGTGCCTGCCGCGACACCGTGATCTGGAATTTGCCCTGCATGTCGCGGACGATTTCCGAAGAGGTCAGGCCGAAATGGCCGGCGGCATTGTCGATCAGCGCGCCACGCGGTGTCATCGCCGTCAGAGTCCAATAGCGCGCCGGCGGGATCGGGTCGGACAGGGTATAATCGCAGTTCGGATTGAGCTCCGCGCCGGTCTCATCCGTCCGCGCCGTGAAACTCAGGCCTTCGGCCAGGCCGAGCGGCACTTCACCGGTGCGGGCGATGACCGCGCGTGCGTAAGGATCAGCCTCGAGGGAGCCGGTTTTCGGCCATCCCGTCCAGGGGCCGGAACTGACCGCGCCGAAGCCATAGCCGCGCTCGACGGCAAACCACGTCGCCGTCAGTCCAAGGGCGACGCCGACAATGGCGGCCAGCAGGGTTTTTGCGAATGTGATCAAAACAGATTTCCAGATGACTCGCTCTTCGGTCACCTGACCAACGATTGCCATGCCGTCGGGAACCGTGGCAAGAGCCGCTTCGAGAGCGGCCTTTCTACCGGACATTTTGCCGGCGACCCGGCGGACCGGTCGGTATAAGATCGGCAGGCGACATTTAGGGAGGAAGAGCATGTTTCTTGGTTTGGTGCGGTCGGTGGCGACGCCGCTGGTGGGGGCGGCAATGATGCTCCTTGCCGGCGCGCCTTCGGGGGCCGGTGCCCAGGATGGGGCGGCCTTCTACAAGGGTAAGACCGTCAGATTCATCGTCGGCGTGGGCGTCGGCGGCGGTTTTGACGCCTATGCGCGGATGATCGCGCCCTATCTGAGCCAGACGCTTGGCGCGACCGTCATCGTCGAAAATCAGGTTGGCGCCGGCGGTCTGGTCGCGCTCAACCGCGTGTCCTCCGCGCCGCCCGATGGCCTGCTGGTGCATATCGTCAATGGCACGCCGGCCGCGCTCGGCCAGCTCCTCGATCAGCAGAACGTGCGCTACGACCTGACCAAACTGGAGCATCTGGGCATTGTCGCCGCCTATCCCTGGGTCTGGCTGCTGAGCAAGGACTCACCCGTCAAGACCCCGGAGGACCTCTACAAGCCCGGCGTGCGCATTCGCTGGGGCGGCACCGGCCCGACGGACGGGCCGGGCGACGGCGCGGCGATCACCTGCGAGGCGTTGAAGATCAATTGCCAGATCGTCATGGGCTACAAGGGCAGCGCCGAGATCGCGCTGGCCATCGAACGTGGCGAGCAGGACGCGCTTTATGTGTCTGACTCGTCGGCCGCGCAGGTCGACAAGGCCGGCCAGGCGCGGGCCTTTCTGTCGATGGGGATGAAGCGCTCCGAACTGCTGCCGAACGTGCCCACCGTCTTCGAAGCCATGAAGCTCGATGCCGATGCACGCTGGTGGCTTGAGTTCCGCAATTCCATCAACGATCTCGGCCGCATTCTCGTGACGACGCCGGGCGTACCGGCGGAACGTTTGGCGTTCCTGCGCGCCGCGGTCAAGAAGGCGCTCACCGATCCGGCCCTGATCGCCGAAGGTGAGAAGACCCAGCGCTTCGTCGGCTTTCAGGAGCCTGATGTCGCGCGCCAGCTCGCCATCAAGGTGCTGGGCGCGGTGACGCCGGAGCAACGCGAGCGCATCCGCAAGGTCGTCCTGCACAACCAATAGTGATTGCGCCCGGTTTCGCGCCGGGCGTAAACTATCGGAAACGAGTGGGGAGGGCTGCATGTTGAAGACGGAAGCTGTCGTCCATTTCACCATACCGGTGAAGGACCTCGACCGGTCCGAAGCGTTCTACACGCAGATCCTTGGGCTCGAGAAGCTCCGCCGCACCAATCATATGGTGTTCATGAACGCCAATGGTGCCAGCTTCGTGCTGACTTATTCGGAAAATCCGATCGATCCGAACGCCGGCGACAGGCACGAAATCCACACCGCCTTCAAAGTCTCGCCGCAGGAATACGACCGCGCCAAGACGTTCCTTGCCGACAAGGGCATTCGTATCTTCAAGGAAGAAGATCGTCGTGCCGGAACCTTTCACGGCCGCAGTGCTTACTTTCACGATCCCGATCGCAATGTGATCGAGATCATCGATCTCCAGCGTGGACCGGTCGCGGAGCGCGACGACTGATTTTTTTGATGAATGCATTTTCTTCACGCGAACCGGCGTCCACTTCGCTTGAAAATGCTTTGAAACAAAATGGGAGGGGCGAGTGCATCGTATCATTGAGAGCGCTGCGGATTGGCGCGGCCCGGACATGCTTCAGTCCAGCGACTGGATTTACGAGCTGTCAAAAGCCGATGTGGCGGAAATCGAGACAGCCCTGAAGACCGCCAAGGCGATGGGCCTTTCGTTCGACACGCTGACGCGGGACAATTTTGTCCTGCCGCACTTTTCCAGGGTCATGGCTTATGCGCTCGACATGCTGGAAAACGGGCCGGGCATTTATCATCTGCGCGGCTTTCCCGCCGGGCGCTACGACAAGGACGATCTGCGTCTGATTTACTGGGGCCTTGGGCGTCACCTCGGTACGGCGGTCTCGCAAAGCAAGATGGGTGATCTGCTCGGCGATGTGCGTGACTTCGGCGTCGATATCGCCAGCCCCGAGGGTCGCGGTTACAAGAGCCGCCAGCAGCTTTCATATCATTGCGATTCCTGCGACGTCGTCGGCCTGATGGTGCTGCGCATCGCCAGGGAAGGCGGATTGAGCATCATCGCCAGCTCGCTTGCCGTGCGCAACGAGATCGCACGCACCAGGCCTGATCTGCTGGAGGTGCTGTACCAGCCCTATCCATGGAGCTGGAACACGCAGGAGCCGCCGGGCGAAAAGCCCTGGTACATGCAGCCGCTGTTCTCGCAGGTCGGCGATAAATTCTCCTGCCGCTACATCCGCATGCAGATCCTGAACTCGCAGCGCTTCGAGGATGCGCCGCGTCTCACCGACCTGCAGCGTGAGGCCATGGCGCTGATCGACAAGCTCGCCTCAAGCGATGAATTCCGCCTTTTCCTCGAATTCAAGCCGGGCGATGTGCAGTTCATCAACAATCACGTGGCGCTGCATTCGCGCACGGAATTTCACGACTACCCGGAGGAAGACCGCAAGCGCCATCTGCTGCGCATGTGGCTGTCGGTGCCGAATTCCCGCGAGCTCGCGCCCGGCATGAGCACCATCTATCGCGATCTCCGCCCGGGCACGCTACGCGGCGGCTTTCCCTCGCGCACGGGCCAGCATCTCTATCACACGGTCCACGCACCGGCGAACGATTGAGAGCGCTCTTAGCCTTCTCCCGCCTGGCGGGAGAAGGTGGCCCTTGCGCAGCAAGGGTCGGATGAGGGCGCTTCACCGCATCAGCCGATAGTCATCCAGATCGAGCTTGCGCGTGCGCAGCCAGTATTTATGGCTGGTGCCGGGCCATTGGGTGACGATCTTGCCGGCGGCATTCATGAAATAGCTGGTGCAGCCGCTGGCCCATGATGTCGCTTTCAGCTTGCCCTGCACCTCTTCGTTGAATGCGGCCTGGATGCCGCTCGCCACATCCATGTAGCGCAGTTTCTTGCTTTCGATCGCGCGCAGGCACTTCAGGATGTACCCGATCTGGCATTCGATCATGAAGATGATCGAGGCGGGCGCATTCGTGTTGGGTCCGTAGATCATGAAGAAATTGGGAAAGCCGCTGACGCCGATGCCGAGATAGGCTTCCGGCCCGTCCTTCCAGGCATCGCGCAAATTCTGCCCATTGAGGCCGCGTACCTGGAACGTCGAGAGATAGTTCGACGGCGTGAAGCCGGTTCCATAGATGATCGTGTCGACAGGGTAGCTGGCGCCATCCTTCGTCACGATGGCATCGGCGGTGACATGATCGATGCCCGAGGTAATGACATCCGCATTCGGCCTGTCGAGCGCTTTGAGAAAGGTTCCGGATCTGACATTGCGTTTGCATCCCGCCTCATAGGGCGGCAGCAGCTTGGCGCGCTTGGCCTCGTCGGTCACCTGGCTGGTGACGAAGACGGCGACCTCCTTGCCGCGCGCCTTGCGCAGCTCCGGCTCTTCCTGAACACGGAAATTCTTTTCGGTGCGATAGAAGATTTTGTACCGGTCGATCCGGCGCAGGATCGGGAACAGGCGATACAGCCGCCGCTGCCGGTCGCTGAAGGCTTTCTCCTGACGCGGCCCGACAAAGGCCGGCGTGCGCTGGAAGACAGTGAGTTTGTCGGCTGCGCCAACGATCTCGGGCACGAATTGCGCGGCGCTGCATCCGGTGCCGATGATGGCGATCCTCCTGCCGCGCGGATCGAAGGCAGCGTCCCATTGTGCCGAATGAAAGCGCGCGCCGTTGAAGGTCTCGATGCCGTTCAAATGGGGGATCGACGGTGAATTGAACAGGCCGCAGGCAGAGATCAGCGCTTTTGTGTGCAGGGTCTCGCCATCCTCGGTGCGCACGCTCCAGGCGCCGTTGGCCTCGTCGAAGTCGGCGGTAGCGACATTCGTGTTGAACCTGATGTGTTTGACGAGATCGTATTTGCGCAGGCAGTGCTCGAAATAGCGCAGGATCTCCGAACGGTTGCCGTGCGGTCTTTCCCAATCGAAATTGGTTTCGAACGAATAGGAATAGAGATGGGATTCCACGTCGCAGGCCGCGCCCGGATAGGCATTCGCGAACCAGACGCCGCCCACGCCTGACGCCCGCTCCAGGATCACGAAATCGTCCATGCCGGACCGCTTGAGGCGTATGGCCATGCCGATACCGCCGAAGCCCGCGCCGATGATCACCGTTTTCCGAATTCCCGCCGGATTCGGCATGTCGAATTCCTCCCGCGTTCATTCAGCGAAGTCGAGCATTCGCCAACCGCAGTGTCAACGGCGACTGAGTGCCCTCATCCGCGCCTCGCGCAGCAAGGGTCGGATGAGAGTGTTTTCGAAGCCCTAGCGCGCCAGCATCTCCGTCGGCGAGCGCGCGCTGCCCAGCCGCACGACCGGCGGGGTATCGGCAGCGAATGTCGACGGCGCGCCCGCATCGGCCTTGCGTTGTTTGCTGGCAGAGATGCGGATGAGCGTCTCAAGCCCGTTCAGGGCTTCGCTCGATTTGCGCGACAGGACGACGGGGCGCTGCGGGCTCCCCAACGCCGTTCCCTGGTTTGTCCCGCTGGCGAGTGCAGCCGCGACAGCTTGCGGTGTCGGCGGCGGCGCACTGTAGAAGGGCTTCAACTCGATGCCCTGATGGGCGAATTCCATCACCTCATGCCATGTTTGCGCCGGCAGGGCGCCTCCGGTCAGAGTGTTCATCGATGCCGGCTCGTCGTTGCCGTACCAGACAGCGCCGACATAATTGCCGGTGAAGCCGACGAACCATGCGTCGCGATAGGCATTGGTCGTGCCGGTCTTGCCCGCGACTTTTATGCCCGGCAGTATGGCGCGGCGCGCGGTGCCGTTCTCGACCACAGATGTCAGCATGGTGTTGAGTTCTGCGATCTTGTCGGGCGGAATGACCTGCTTCATCGCCGCTTCCGCATCGTGCCGGTAGATCAGATCACCCCGTGAATTGCGCACCTCGACGACGCCGAAATAGGGCGCGCGTTTGCCGCCGTTGGCGAAACTGGCATAGGCGTTGGCGTGTTCCAGCGGCGTCACTTCGTCGGCGCCGATTGGTAGAGATGGCGTGTCGATGAGCGGGGCGGTGATACCGAGTTTGCGCGCCGTCTCGACGATCTTGGCGCGCCCGACTTTTGCATTGCCATTGCCGATCGCGATCGAAAGTTTGACTGCGATCGTGTTGACAGAGCGCGTCAGCGCCGTGATCAACGGCATCGAGCCGCCGTACCCGCCGCCGTAATTGTGCGGGCACCAGTTGCCGATGCAGACGGGTCCGTCATGGACGATGGTTGACGGTTTGAATTTGCCGCTCATCAGCGCGGTCAGATAGACATAGGGTTTGAACGACGAGCCCGGCTGTCGCAAGGCGTCAGTGGCGCGGTTGAACTGGCTGGCGCCATAATCTCGGCCGCCGACCAGCGCCCGAACCGCGCCGTTGGGCTCCATGATGACGATGGCGCCCTGCTTGACGTGGTATTGCTTGCCATATTGGCGCAGACCGTCTTCCAGGGCCTTTTCGGCATGCTGCTGGATGCCGGAATCAAGCGCCGTGCGCACGGTCAGCACGCGGTCGTCGCCGAGCTTGCCGGCCTGCGCCAGTTTCTTCACCTCCTCGAACGCCCAGTCGAGATACCAGTCGGGTGAGGAGGCGCGGTTGCGGTCCACCGGCGTGGCGGGGTTCTTGCGGGCGGCGAAAACCTGGCCATCGGTCATGAAGCCGGCATCGACAAGGTTCTGCAGCACGTCATTGGCGCGGGCACGCGCCGCGGGCAGATTGATATGCGGCGCGAATTTCGTCGGCGCCTTGAACAGGCCGGCGAGCATGGCGGCTTCCGCCAGGGAGATATCGCGCACCGATTTGCCGAAATAGAATTCCGCCGCCGCCTGCACGCCGAACGTGCCGCCGCCCATATAGGCGCGGTCGAGATAGAGTTTCAGGATCTCGTTCTTGCTGAGCCGGTATTCCAGCCACATGGCAAGAAAGGCTTCCTTGATCTTGCGTTCGATGGACCGCTCGTTGGTGAGGAAGAGGTTCTTCGCCAATTGCTGGGTGATGGTCGATCCACCCTGAACGACGCCGGACGAGCGCGCATTGACCGTCAGCGCGCGCAAGGTGCCGACCGGATCGATACCGTAATGCTCGTAGAAGCGGCGATCCTCGGTGGCGAGAACGGCCTGGATCAGAAAGTCCGGCACCTGCTCGAGGGCGAGGGAATCATTGTGCTTGATGCCGCGATGGCCGACTTCCTCGCCATAGCGGTTGAGAAACACGACCGCGAGGTCCTGCTTTTTCAGCCAGTCGTCGTCGCTGGTTTCGCGAAAGGCAGGCACCGCCAGGGCCAGCATGAGGATCGAGCCGGCAAGACCCAGGGTCAGTGCTTCGCAGGCAAGCTCCACGCCGGCCCAGCGAAACCCCGACACATGAAAACGGTCCATGAACGCGGCGAAGGCATCATAGCGCTGGCGGGCGCGCTGGCCGCTTTCGTAGAGGCTGGAATCGACCCAGGCGTCGAAGGCGAGCAGCGCCCGCGCCACCTTCTTTCCCAGTCCCGTCGTCTTGAAATCGTCGAACACAGTCCGAATTCTCGTCTTGAGTCGCGTCTTGGCCGCCAGATGAATTGGCTTGCGGACTGTAACACATTGTTAACGCTCTTGACGATGGGTACGGCAAGGGGCATGCCGCACGGGTATGTCTCGTATTGGAACAGGAAGGCCGGAGATGGCGAAGATGAACGCGGCGAAGAAGGGGAGCGGTCCCGCTACCGCCGCCGCCGCGTCCGCGGGGGCCAAAAAGCCAGCGGGTTCAGAGATATCACCCCAACAGGCCAAGCCATTCTGGAAAAAGCGCCTGGAAGATCTGACCAGAGGCGAATGGGAATCGCTCTGCGACGGCTGCGGCCGCTGCTGCCTGGTCAAGCTTGAGGACGAGGATACCGGCAAGATCCACTTCACCAACATCGTCTGCCGCCTGTTCGAGGCGCAGTCCTGCCGCTGTTCGGATTATCCCGGCCGGAAGGCCAAAGTGCCGGACTGCATCAAGCTCACGCCGGCGCGCATCCGCGACATCAAATGGCTGCCGCCGACCTGCGCCTACCGCCTCGTCGACGAGGGCAAGGATCTGTATCCCTGGCACCATCTCATTTCGGGCTCGCGCGAAACCGTGCATAAGGCCGGCGTCTCGGTGCGCGGACGCGCCGGCCCCTCCGAAGACGATGTGCCGAGCGGCGATGAGCCGGACTATATCGTGCAATGGCCGGGCAAGGTGCCGCCGCCGCGCAAGCGGTGAGCGTGACCGGCAGAAGAGTTGAACGGGAGGGTATGAATGACAGAGACGAAGATCGAACTTTACCATGGGCTGGCGTCCACATGCTCGAAGAAGGTCCGTCTCTGCCTGTATGAGAAAGCGCTGCCCTTCAAAAGCCATTTGCTCGACCTGCAGAAGTTCGAGCAGCATCATCCGGACTATCTGAAGCTCAATCCCGATGGGGTCGTGCCGACCTTGGTGAACGACGGCGAACCCATCGTCGAGTCGAGCGTCATCATCGAATATCTGGATGACGAGTATCCGCAGGTGCCGCTGAAGCCGAAGGATTCCTCCGGCCGCGCCGCCATGCGTCTATGGATCAAATATTCCGACGAGGTCGCCTACAAAGCGGTTTACGCGCCGACCTGGCACAAGCTGCGTCATCGCGCGGCGCAAGGACTGTCGGATGATGCGCGTAACGATACGCTGTCGCGCGTGCCGTCGGCGGAACGTCGGGATCGCTGGGCCAAAATGGCCGAAGGCGGCTATTCCGAGCAGGAGCTGGAACAGGCCTACGACAAGATGAAGGGCTGCCTCGATCGTGCGGAAGCAACGCTGTCGAAAGCGCCCTGGCTGGCCGGCGCCGCCTATTCGCTCGCCGATATCGCAATCATCCCGTTCATCGACCGCATCCGCAATTTGCGGCCCGACTTTCTGCCGGAAGGCAGCTATCCCGGACTACTCGACTGGTATCGCCGGATGAGCGAGCGACCTGCATTCAAGAAAGCGTTTGATTTTACCGACGACCCGCGCGCGAAGGAACTGCCCAACCTCTGAAGCGCTGCAGCTATACCAAGCCGTTCAGCCTCTCTATTTCATTGTTCAGGCGCTGCACGTTGGCGACCGTCATCTGCCGTGCCTCGATCTCGACGCCGAGGGCTTTCAGCCGCGCGAACGAGCGCGACAGGGTTTCCTGCTTGAGGCCGAGCGACGCGGCGATATCGCCCTTCGTGTAGGGCAGGCGCACGCTGCACTGCGTCTGTCCCGGTGGACAGAGCGACAGCAGAAAGCGCAGCACCCGTTGATCGGCGGTCTGCGCCTTGAGGTTCTCGATCTCGTCCATCAGCGCGATCACCTTGGCCTGCGATTCCGCGATGATGGAAAAAGCCAGGTCGGGCGACTCGCGCGTGACCTGCACGACGAGCGCGCCGGGCAGCCGCGCGACGACGGCGGGACCCGCGGCCTCGGCCGTCGTCGTGTAGCGCTCGCCGGAGACGACGGCGGATTCGGCGATGCTCTCGCCACGCCCGAAAATATGGATCAGCGTTTCCTCGCCGTTCGCCGACAGGCGCGAGAGCTTGATGAATCCCTCGACGACGACGACGACCGACTGCGCCAGATCGCCCTGGCGGAAGATGATGTCACCCTTGACGTGACGTTCGATGCGCGCCGCCTGCGCCAGGCGCGCGAACGTCGCTTGTCCCAGCGCGGCAAAGAAGGGCACATCGCGCAGCGCCTCGATTTCCTTGGAAACCGGAGACATGATGTCAGGTCCTCGCTTCGGGGATGGCTGGATTGATCATGGCGCTTTGGCATCGACAAGAACGAAGGCGATCCGGCACGTCTCGGTGCCGCGATTGATCCAGGCATGGTTGGTGCCCTGCTGCACGATCACATCGCCGGCTTTGAGATGAACCTCGCTGTCGTCCAGCATCATGTCGATTTCGCCCTGCATGATGATGGCATAATCGATCGAACGGGTGCGATGCATGAATGGATGTTTCGGCGGCAGGCCGCGGATGGCGCCTTCCTTGGTGAGCTCGTCCATGCGCTGCGAGACGTCGAGCGTTTCGGCTTTGCCCATATCCGGCGGATAATCGACGATGCGGAACACGGTGCCGTTCTCTGGCGGCGATGTGCCCTTGGCGAGCTTGGAGCGATCTTCGGTTCCCTGGATTTCGGCAGGGCTGCCGCCGGTTGCCCAGATAAGGCGCGAGACATTGCCGCGGGCCGGCCGCACGTTGCGGTTAGGGTTCTCGCCATCAAACAGGACGACCGCCTTGCCGGCCGCATCCAGCGTCGTGACCACCCGGCGCAATTCGTAAGTCTCTGCCATAACCTTGCATGCTCCTGAGCGTGTCCAGCTTGACGCCGCGCCACCGCAGGTCAAGCGCCAGTTGCTTACCTTTAAATAAGAATAATTTGAATCAGGTACAGAGGGCGCCGTTCAATCGTGTGTCATTCCCGCCAAGCGAAGCGCAGAGCGGGAATCCAGGGCCAACATGCCGGCTCTTGGCTTCTGGATTCCCGCTGACAGCTACGACTGCCGACTGCCCCTTTGTCATCGCCTCAGCATCTTCTGCGTCGCCTGCAGCGCCAGGCGCGCACGCTCGGCGGCGGGCAGGTGCGCATATTGCGCGGCCGGCGCTTCGATGCTGATGGCCACGTCGGTGGGGAGCGCTGCCATCAGTTCTTTGAGCCAGAGGCTGCCTTCGCCGGGCAGCAGCCGGGACGTGCGCGATTCCTTGCGCACCTCATCCTCGCTGCGCGGGGCCGGCGGCAGAGACGGCGCGTCGCACAGATGCACCAGCGGCAGCAGCGCCTTGTCGATGACGGCAACGTCACGTGGATGGCCGCCCGACCGCGACAGGTGGAATGCGTCAACGAGCAGCTTGCCGTTAGGCCGCCCGCAGGCCCTGACCATGTCCAGCGCCTCGCCCAGCGTACGGCAGGCGCTATAGGGATTGAACTCGACCAGCACGTCGAGCGCGCAGGATTCGGCAAGGTCGCAGAGCGTGCTGAAGGTCTCGACGCGGCGGGCCCTGTCGTCATCTTCCACCGGACAGACGATGAACTGCGCGCCGATCTTGTGGCTGAAGCTCAGCACCGGGCTGAGCGCCTCAAGATCCATGTTGGCGCGGATCGGGAACACACCGATCTCGAGCACATGCATGCCTGTATCGGCGATCAGGCTTTCGACCTCCTGCATGGCGGCGCGGTCACCGACGATCTTGCGGTCGCTGGGCAGCAGTGGCTGCAGCCGCAGCCCGACGGATTTGAATCCCGCCTCATGCGCCGCCGTGATCTGCCCGGCAGAGCCTGCATCCAAAATCGTCAAAGCGGCCAGCGACAGTTCGCTCATCGGATCCTCCCTTTCTCTTATTCTCACCTTACCGGCCAAGACTTTCCAGCGTGCTGTTGATCCAGTTTCGTTGCGGGGCAATCAGGGCGCCCTGGGTCAGTTCCCCACACTGGCGGCCGTTCGGACCGCGCGACCAGACCGTGATGGCGACAAGTTCGCTGGCGTCGCTGGAGAAGATCGGGCCGCCGGAATCGCCCGTGCAGGCGCCAAAACCCTGCTTTGTCGGATCGTCGGCCCAAAGCAGAATGGTGGATAGCGGCGCGCGCGCGGCGATCGTACCGGCGCGCAAGGTGCCGGCCGACCGTTCGTCGCCTTCGCGCGCCAGGCCGAAGCCGGCGATGTAAAACGTATCGCCGATCCTCATGTTGCCGCGCGTCGACAGGCGCACCGGCCGCAGATTCGCCGGCAGCGGCCGCGACAGTTTCACCAGGGCGAGATCGATCGAGCGCTGGCGTGTCTTGATTGCATTGGCGTGAAATTCCGGATGGATCGATGCATTGCTGATCGGAATCGGCTCGCCGCCCACATAGGCGGCCAGATTGCTGGCGCCCGACACGCAATGCCCGGCCGTCAGCACGATGTCGCGCGTCAGCACTACACCGGTGCAAAAACCGGAGAGGTTGCCGGCGCGTTTCAGCAGCATGACCGTATGGGACGCCGCGTCGGCCGGGTCCTGCGAGGGGCCGACCAGGGCCCGCGCCGGTCCGGCCGCCGAAAGGGCCAGGATGGAGGTCAGGAAAAGCGAACCAAAAATTCGAAGCATTTGAGGCACCGGGTGGGCGAAAAGTTCCTGCGCTTGTAATGCGATTGTGAACAACCGCCAAATGCGTCTGTAATCTCTCGTTTTGACCGGTTCTCCACCTCGACGGCGGCCGTTAACATCTTGAAGTTGCAGGTCGCCGGGCTTGTTGCGGAGGGGCGGTTCATCTAGCGTTCAGATGTCCGGCGCAAAGGTAGGGCATGCAATTCATTTGGGCGGTCGCCATTCTCGGACAGATGACGGTCTTGCCGGTCGTTCAGATCGCCGAGGCGGAGCCGGCGCGTTCGTGCCTGTCGCCGTCGGAAACGCGCGAGACGATCGCCCAGCGCAAACTCGTCGATCCCCTGGTCTCCATGCGCAACGCCACCCGCGGCGGCGCTGAACCGCTCAGGACAAGGCTCTGTCGCTGGGGTGACAAATTCGTGTATGAAATGGCTCTGTTGCGCCGCGACGGCAAAGTGGTGCGCGTGTTTGTCGATGCGGCGGATGGATCGCCGTTCAATCCGCCGCGTTAGGAGACGTTTTTGCGCCTGCTGGTGATCGAGGATGACCGCGATTTGAATCGCCAGCTTGTGGCCGCGCTCGAGCAGGCGGGCTATGCGGTCGACGTCGCGTTCGACGGGGAGGAGGGCCATTTCCTCGGCGAGACGGAGCCTTATGATGCGATCGTGCTCGACATCGGCCTGCCGAAGAAGGACGGCATCTCGGTGCTCGAGGACTGGCGCAAGGCCGGTCGCAAAACCCCCGTCCTCATGCTGACGGCGCGTGATCGCTGGAGCGACAAGGTGCAGGGCTTTGACGCCGGCGCCGACGATTATGTGGCCAAGCCCTTCCACATGGAGGAAGTGCTGGCGCGCCTGCGCGCGCTTGTGCGCCGCGCCGCGGGCCATGCCACCAGCGAACTGGTGTGCGGACCGGTCCGCCTCGACACCAAGGCCGGACGTGTCGTCGTCGACGGCAATCCGATCCGGCTGACCTCGCATGAATACCGGCTGCTGGCCTATCTCATGCATCACGCCGGCCGGATCGTCTCGCGCACCGAGCTCGTCGAGCATTTGTACGATCAGGATTTCGACCGTGATTCGAACACGATCGAAGTTTTTGTCGGCCGCTTGCGCAAGAAGCTCGGGGTCGAGGTGCTGCAAACCATTCGCGGCCTTGGCTATCTGATTGCGCCGCCGGGCGAGGCGCCACCATCGCCCGCCAAATCGAGCCGATAGGGCCGATGGCCCTGCCGCGCCGCGACGCGCTGTCGATCCCGACGCGACTGTTTCTGTCCGCCGCGTTCTGGAGCACCTTGCTGCTGCTGATCGCCGGCATCGGCCTTGTCACCGTGTTCCGGCGCACCACCGAACAGGCCTTCGACGACAGGCTGTCCGTCTATTTGCGCGCGCTCGTCGCCGATGTCGCCCTGTCCGGCGATGACACGTCGAATACGCCGGGCCAGCAGCTTGGCGAGCCCTTGTTCGAGCTGACGCGGTCCGGCTGGTATTGGCAGGTGACGCGAGTCGATGGCCCGACGCCGCAGATTCGCGCCTCGAGATCCCTGTTCGCGACACGCCTGCCCAAGCTCGCGGATATCGGTGTGCGGCCCGACCAGACCGGCCTGCGCAAGGGATTCGTCGACGGGCCCGATGGGCGCAACCTGCGCATGATCGAGCGTATTATCGACGTCGGCGATGATGGCACATTCCTGGTCCAGGTGGCGGCGACCAACGAGGATGTCGAGGCGCAGATCCGGCGTTTCACTCTGACCCTGGCGCTGACCTTCGCCATTCTGGCGCTGGCGCTGGTCGGCACCACGGCGCTGCAGGTCCGCTTCGGTTTGCGTCCCCTGCGCGGGCTGCAGGGGGAGGTTTCCGCCATCCGGCGCGGCGAGGGCGAGAAGATCGCCGGCGCCTATCCGCAGGATCTGTCGCCACTGGCGAGCGAGCTCAATCTGCTGATCGCCTCCAACCGCGAGGTGATCGAACGGGCGCGTACGCAGGTCGGCAATCTGGCCCATGCTTTGAAGACGCCGCTCAGCGTCATCGCCAACGAGGCGGAGGCCGATGCCTCGCCGCTCAGTGCGAAAATCCGCGAACAGACCGATGTCATGCGCGATCAGGTGACATTCTATCTCGACCGCGCCCGGCTGGCGGCGCGCTCGAGCGTCATCGGCACCATCACCGAGGTCGAGCCGGTTCTCGATGCCCTCATGCGCACCTTCGAAAAGGTCCACGCCAGGGTCGATTTCGATTTCGACGGCGCCGCCGACCTGCGGTTTCGCGGCGAGCGGCACGATCTGGAGGAAATGGCCGGCAATCTCATCGACAATGCCGGAAAATGGGCCAAAAGCCGGGTCGAAGTCCGGGCGCGGGTGGCGGATGAGGGCTATTTCGACGTGATCGTCGAGGACGACGGGCCGGGCCTGCCCCCCGAGCGACGGCAGGAAGCGGTGAAGCGCGGCCAGCGGCTCGACGAAACCAAGCCCGGCTCGGGACTTGGCCTGTCGATCGTCCATGATCTGGCCCTGGTCTACGGCGGCCTGCTGACCCTGGATGACGCGCCGTCGGGCGGCCTGCGGGCGATTTTGCGCCTTCCGTCCGCTTAAGTTCTATTTCCGCCAACATCTGCGTCCAAATCTGGGCTATTGGAATCGCCAAATCCGCGGGCCGGATAGGGAGCGAAGTCGATGCGAATTTCGATGGTTATTGCAATTTTCGGTTGTGGATTGGTGGCTGCCTGTTCGTCGACGCCGCCACCGCAGGCGGCCGCTCCGGCCGGGCCGCCCCCGAAGCCGTTCCTGGACGGCGTGGTCATGGGGGATACGGGGCGCAGCCTGACCGATCAGGACCGCCAGACGGCGGGCGAGGCCCAATATGCCGCCATCGAGACCGGCCAGCGTAAATCCTGGCGCGGCAAGGGCGGCACCTACGGCTTTATCGAGCCAGGCGGGCAATCTGGCTCCTGCCGCGACTATTCCCACACGATCTACATCGACGGACGGCCGAAAACCGGCAACGGCTCGGCCTGTCTTGAGGCGAACGGCAACTGGAAATACCGTTCCTGACAATCATGTGACCTTGTGACGGCTTTCAATAGCCGCATACTCATGACAGAAGCCGTTCCATGATCTGGGCCGTTTTCGCGTTGATGACCGGTGCCGCAGCGCTTTGCGTCCTGCTGCCGCTGTCGCGTGCGCGCCAGACCCGCGCGGCAGACGATGCCGATTTCTACCGCAGCGAACTGGCGGTGATCGACCGCGACGTCGAGCGCGGCCTGATCAGCGATGCGGATGCGCGGGCGACGAAGGCGGAAGCGGCGCGCCGTCTTTTGGCCGCCGATGCCGCCTCACGGCAGCTTGTCCCTTCGCTCTGGCGCAAGCGCGTCGCCGCACTCGGCTCCATCGCCATGATCGGGGGCGTCGGCTTGGGCCTCTACGCTTATCTCGGCCATCCCAATCTGCCCGATCAACCGTTGTTGGCGCGCCAGTCGGCGCCGCCGGACCAGACCGACATCATGACGGCGCTGGCAAAGATCGAGACACATCTGGCGAAAGATCCCGACGATGGCCGCGGCCATGAGGTCATCGCGCCGATCTATCTGCGCATGGGCCGCTATGACGACGCGGTGAAATCGTGGACGCAGGCGATCCGTGTTCTTGGTTCGACGCCGGCGCGCGAGACGTCGCTTGGTGAAGCCCTGGTGTTTGCCGCCAAAGGCACGGTGACGCCGGAGGCCCGCGCCGCCTTCGAACGGGCGCTCGCCTTGGCACCGAACTTCCAGCAGGCGCGTTTCTATGCCGGCTTGGCCGCCGCGCAGGATGGCGACAAGGACAAAGCGCGTAGCATCTGGTCAGCGCTGGTCGCCGAAGCGCCGCCGAGGGCAGCCTGGGCCAACGTAGTGCGTGAGCGCCTGGCTGAACTCGGTGGTCCGCCACCGGAGCAGCAGGCGGACAGCCGGCCCTCGAGCGAAGCCGGCCGCAACATCGCCGCGCTGCCTGAGGAAGAACGCAACACGGCGATCCGCGGCATGGTCGACAATCTGTCGGCGCGTCTGGCGCAGAATGGCCATGATGGCGCCGGCTGGGCCATGCTGATCCGCGCCTATACTGTCTTGAAAGAGCCCGCCCTGGCGCGCAATGCCGTCAATGATGCCCGGCGCGCTCTGGCGGATGATGCCGAAGCCCGCCAGCGCATCGACGCGCTGGCGCGCGAACTCAACATCGAAGGATGACATCATGACGCGCAAGCAGCGCCGCCTCATCCTCATCGGCAGTGCCCTCGGCGTTCTCTTCGTCGCCGCGGGCCTGACGATGTTCGCCCTGCGCGACAACATTGTGTTCTTCTATACGCCGTCTGAAATCGCCGCCAAGGCGCCGGCGCCCGGCACCCGCCTGCGTCTCGGCGGGCTTGTGCGGCAGGGCTCGGTGGTGCGTGGTGCGGACCGAGCCGTGAGCTTCGAGGTCGTCGACGGCGAGCGGCATGTGAGTGTCTCGTACAAGGGCCTGCTGCCCGATCTGTTTCGCGAAGGGCAGGGCGTCGTCGCCGAAGGCGTGCTCGTCAGCCCGACGGAGTTTCGCGCCGACAATGTGCTCGCCAAGCATGACGAAACCTATATGCCGCGCGAAGTCGCCGACGCATTGAAGAAGCAGGGCCACTGGCAGCCCGACGGCAAGCTCCCCAATGCCGAAGCAAAGAGCGCACAGCAATGATCACCGAGATCGGACATTACGCGCTTGTTCTGGCCTTCGCCCTGTCGCTGGTACAGGGCGTGCTGCCGCTGTGGGGCAGCCGCAAGGGCGATGTGACGCTGATGGCGATCGGGCCGTCCGCCGCGATCATGCAATTCGTGCTCATCGCCATCGCCTTCGGCGCGCTGACATGGGCCTATCTGTCGTCGGATTTCTCGCTGCTCAACGTCGTGCAGAATTCGCACTCGGAGAAGCCGCTGATCTATAAAATCTCAGGCGTCTGGGGCAATCACGAAGGCTCGATGCTGCTGTGGGTGCTGATCCTGTCGTTCTTCGGCGCGCTGGTGGCGCTGGGCGGCCGCCGCACGCCGCAGGAACTGCTGGCGACGACGCTCTCCGTGCAGGCCTGGATCAGCGCCGCCTTCCTGCTGTTCATTCTCCTCACCTCCAATCCGTTCGCGCGGCTGACGCTGCCGCCGGTGGAGGGCAATGATCTCAACCCCATCCTGCAGGACCCCGGCCTCGCGATCCATCCTCCGCTGCTCTATCTGGGCTATGTCGGCTTCTCGATGACGTTCTCCTTCGCCGCGGCGGCGCTGATCAATGGACGCATCGATGCGCAATGGGCGCGCTATGTCAGGCCGTGGACCTTGATCGCCTGGATATTCCTTACGCTTGGCATCGCCATGGGCTCGTACTGGGCCTACTACACGCTCGGCTGGGGCGGCTTCTGGTTCTGGGATCCGGTCGAGAACGCCTCGCTGATGCCATGGCTTGCCGGCACCGCGCTCTTGCATTCGGCGACCGTGATGGAGAAGCGCGACGCGCTGAAGGTGTGGACCATCTTCCTCGCCATTCTCGCCTTCTCGCTGTCGCTGCTCGGCACTTTCCTGGTGCGTTCCGGCGTGCTGACCTCCGTGCACGCCTTCGCCACCGACCCGCAGCGCGGTGTGTTCATCCTGGCGATCCTCGTCGTCTTCATCGGCGGCTCGTTCGTTCTGTTCGCCTTGCGCGGCCCCTTGCTGAAAGCCGGCGGCATCTTCGCGCCGGTGTCGCGTGAAGGCGCGCTGGTGCTCAATAACCTGCTGCTGACGACAAGCTGCGCGACGGTTTTCATCGGTACGCTCTATCCGCTGGCGCTCGAAGCGCTCACCGGTGAGAAAATTTCCGTCGGCGCGCCGTTCTTCAATTTCACTTTCGTGCCGCTGTTCATCCCAATCTTTCTCGCCATGCCGCTCGGCCAGACGCTGGCGTGGAAGCGCGGCGATTTTCTCGGCAGCGCCCAGCGCCTGATCGTGGCCTGCATCATCGCGATCTGCGCCGGGCTTCTGCTTGCGGCGACGCATGGCGAGCCGGTCGTCTCCGCCGTCTTCGCCGGCCTCGCCGTCTTCGTCATCATCGGCTCGTTCGTCGAAATCTGGACGCGTATTTCCGGCGGCGGACTGGAGCCTGGCAAAATCTTCGCACGCGCCAGGGGCCTGCCGTTTTCGGCCTGGGGCACGGCGCTGGCCCATGCCGGTGTCGGCGTCACGCTCTTCGGCCTCGCCGCCACCGGCTGGGGCGTCGAGCGGATTCTTGCCATGCGCATCGGCGATCAGGTCAGTATCGGTCCCTACGCGTTGACGCTCGATGCGGTGGCGCCGCGTAAGGGCCCCAACTACGACGAGACCATCGCCCGCATGACCATCCGCTCCGGCGGCGCCGTCATCGGCCAGATCGAGCCGTCGCGAAAATTCTATCGCGCCCGCCAGATGACGACGACGGACGCCGGCCTGCGCACCTATTCGCTCGGCCAGATCTATGTCGTCGTCACCGAGCAGAACGCGTCGGGCACTATCGATGTGCGCATGTACTGGAAGCCCTATGTGGCGATGATCTGGCTTGGCGCGCTCATCATGGCGCTGGGTGGCGGCATCTCGCTGGCCGACCGCAGGTTGCGCATCGGCGTCGCGCGCCGGGCGCGTCCGCAACCCATCGTGCAGCCGGCGGAGTAGGGCGATGTATCGCGCGGCGTCAGTGAAGTTGTTCGCCGGATTACTGTTAGCGATGGTGACCACAAGCGCCTTCGCCGTCGAGCCATCGGAACTGCTTGCCGACCAGAAGCTCGAGACGCGCGCGCGCGCCATCTCCGCGGGCCTGCGCTGCCTCGTCTGCCAGAACCAGTCCATCGATGATTCCGCCGCGCCGCTGGCGAAAGATCTGCGCGTCATCGTGCGCGAACGTCTCGTCGCCGGCGACAGCGATGACGCCGTGCGCAACTATCTGGTCGAGCGCTACGGCGAGTTCATCCTGCTGAAGCCGCCGCTGAACATGGGCACCATTCTTCTATGGGGCACGCCGCCGGCGATTCTTCTCATCGGAGCCATGGCCCTGCTGCTGCGCGCGCGGCGGCGTCAAGCCGATCCCGCGGAGTTGAGTGAGGAAGAACGCCGCAAACTGGCGGCTATTCTCGAGGATAGCAGCCGCTCCGGCTGACTGCGATGGCCGCTGTCTGATCGCCCGGCTCATTGAACGCTTGGGCCAATGCTCAGATGTTGGCTTCCGGGTCGTTTTGATCAACAATGATCTCACGTCAAGGCGATTTAGAATGACCGGCAAATGAAAATGCCGGCTTCATTGCGGATGAAAGCATTGTCAGGCTTTGTTCCGTATAAGCTCGATGCGTGTCCGCCTTCGGTTTGTCATGTCGCCGCGATAGTCGATCCGCCTGATTGCCGCATTGCTCTCTGGAGGATCGACAAAGTTGATTTGATGGAAGTGACAAAACGCAATCAACAGGAGATGGACGATGAGCACGATGACCACAAAAGACGGAACGCAGATTTACTATCGGGATTGGGGTTCGGGCCAGCCTGTCGTGTTCAGCCATGGCTGGCCGCTCAGTGGGGACGCCTTTGAAGATCAGATGTTCTTCCTCGCGTCGCATGGTTATCGCTGCATCGCTCATGATCGGCGTGGCCATGGACGATCCAGCCAACCCTGGCACGGCAACGACATGGACACCTATGCCGACGATCTTGCAGAACTGGTGGAACAACTCGACCTGACCAACGCTGTCCATGTCGGGCATTCGACCGGCGGCGGCGAAGTGGCTCGCTATATCGGCCGGCATGGCACAAAGCGCGTGGCCAAAGCAGTTCTGATCGGAGCCGTGCCTCCGACGATGCTCAAGACGGCCAGCAATCCGGGAGGCTTGCCGATGGAGGTCTTCGATCAGATCCGCTCCGGCGTTCTGGCTGATCGCTCCCAGTTCTGGAAGGATCTCAGCATGGCGTTCTACGGCTACAATCGTTCAGGTGCGAAGGTCTCGGAAGGTGTTCGGGAATCGTTTTGGCTGCAGGGCATGCAAGCCGGCATGCCGGCCAGCTATTTCTGCATCAAAGCGTTTTCAGAAACGGACATGACGGAAGATTTGAAAAAGATCGATGTCCCCACGTTGATCCTGCATGGCGACGACGATCAGATCGTGCCCATCGCGGATTCAGCGATGCTCTCGGCAAAGCTGGTCAAGAACGCAAAACTTAAAGTCTATGAAGGCGCGCCGCACGGTATGTGCACGACCCTGAAAGACAAGGTCAACGCAGACCTGCTTGAATTCATCAAGGCGTAGCATGATTTTATAAAACATCGATCGGGCGACGCTTCCATGCAAGCATCGCCCGATTTCGTCTTGGCGGTCTCGCCTTGAGGCGCTGAGCCTTCGAAGGCGCGCATTATCCGGTTGGTCAGACCTGCAACCGATTGAAATTGCGGCCCAAAAGCATCGTCTAAACAGGACGCCCAACCTTACAAAGAATTCATCTGGCGGAAATGGCGAGGCAAAGTGGCCTGCCCCATCTTCTCTCTCAACGAGCCGGCATGGCGCCGGCCAGTGATTTCGGAGAAGAAGTCTATGTCCGCTCCTTTCAACAACGAAGACCACAAGCAGGCCGTCCGCCTCAAAAACAGAACGCCGGTTCGCGCCGCTTTGCTTGGCGCCGTCGCCGTTCTGGCCCTTGGCGGCGCTTTCAGCGCCGCGACGGTGATGCCGAACGTGTCGACGCCGGCCTATGCCGAAGCGCCGCTCGTCAATAATTCGATGCCGTCGTTCGCCGACACCATTGACCACGTCCGCGGCGCTGTCGTGTCCGTGAAGGTCAACATCGTCGAGAGTGCCGATGACAATGACGGCGATCAGCAGGCGATGCCGCGCCTGCAGCCCGGCGATCCGCTGGAGCGTTTCTTCCGTCGCTTCGGCGAACAGGGGATGCCTGGAATGCCCGGCATGCCTGGCCAGCGCCATCAGCAGCGCCGTGGCATGGCCCAGGGCTCGGGCTTCATCATCTCGTCAGACGGCTATGTGGTCACCAACAACCACGTGGTGAAGAATGCCCGTGGTGACGTTTCGATCGTGCTCGACAACAGCAAGACCCTGACGGCCAAGATCATCGGCACCGATGAGAAGACTGATCTGGCGCTCTTGAAGATCAACGAAGGCGGCAATTATCCGTTCGTCGATTTCGCTTCGGCTGCGCCGCGTGTCGGCGACTGGGTGGTGGCCATCGGCAACCCGTTCGGTCTCGGCGGCACTGTGACTGCCGGTATCGTCTCGGCCCGCGGCCGTGACATCGGCGCCGGGCCCTATGACGACTTCCTGCAGATCGACGCGCCGGTGAACCGCGGCAACTCGGGTGGCCCGACGTTCAATGCGGCCGGCAAGGTCGTCGGCGTCAACACCGCCATCTACTCGCCGTCGGGCGGTAGCGTCGGCATCGGCTTCGCCATTCCGGCGAGCACGGTGAAGGACGTCATCGCTTCGCTGCGTGAGACGGGCAAGGTGGCGCGCGGCTATATCGGCGTGCAGATCCAGCCGGTGACGCAGGACATCGCCGATTCGCTCGGTCTCAAGGACGCCAAGGGTGCCCTGGTTGCCGAAACCCAGTCCGGCACGCCTGCAGCCAAGGCTGGCCTCAAGTCGGGCGACGTGATCGTCTCCGTCGATGGCCAGAACATCGATGGCCCGCGCGACCTGTCGCGCCGGATCGCTGCCTATGGTCCGCAGCATAAGGTCGACGTCACCTACATCCGTGGTGGCAAGGACCAGACGGCCTCCGTCACCCTGGAAGCGCTGCCCAATAACCCGCAGCGTGCCGACGCCGGTTCGTCGCGCAACCGCAACAACAACGGCGCCGAGCGTCTCGACGAGAAGTTCGGCCTGGCGCTGGCTCCGGCCAGCTCGGTTGCAGGCGCCGGGAAAGAGGGCGTGGTTGTTGCCGAGGTCGACCCCGACGGCGCTGGCGCGCAATTGGGTCTGCGTACTGGCGACGTGATCCTGGAGGCGGCGGGCAACCCCGTCACCAAGCCGTCCGACGTGTCGAATGCCCTGGCGGATGCCAAAAAGAACGGCCGCAAGGCAGTCCTGCTGCGCATCAAGTCCGGCGAGAATACCCGTTTCGTCGCCCTGGCGACGAATCCGGCTTCCTAACCGCCGGTTATAAACCTTACCCCCGGTATGATACGGCAGGCCGGCACCCCCGGCCTGCCGTTTGTTTTGAAAGTCAGCTATATGTCCGGGATGCGCATTCTCATCATCGAAGACGACCGCGAGGCGGCCAACTATCTGACCAAGTCTTTTCGCGAAGCCGGGCATCTGGCCGACCTCGCCACCGATGGCCTGGAAGGGTATGCGATGGCGCGTGAGGGCGCTTACGACGTTCTGATCGTCGACCGCATGCTGCCCAAGCTCGACGGCCTGTCGCTGATCGGCGGCCTGCGCGAACAGAAGATCGAAACTCCCGTTCTTATCCTGTCGGCCCTCGGTCAGGTGGACGACCGCGTCAAAGGCCTGCGCGCCGGCGGCGATGATTATCTCGCCAAGCCCTATGCCTTCTCCGAACTGCTGGCCCGGGTCGAGGCGCTTGTGCGCCGCCGTCCTGGCGGGGCAGGCGAGACCACCGTCCTGCGCATCGCCGGGCTGGAGCTCGATCGTCTGGCGCATACATTGACGCGCGATGGCAAGGACATTCCGCTGCAGCCGCGCGAATACCGCCTGCTGGAATATCTGATGCGCCACGCCGGACAGGTGGTGACGCGCACCATGCTGCTGGAAAACGTCTGGGATTATCATTTCGATCCGCAGACCAATGTCATCGATGTGCATATCTCGCGTCTGCGCAGCAAGATCGACAAGGGTTTCGATCCACCGTTGCTGCATACCATTCGCGGCACCGGGTACATGATCCGTGACAGCGCTCGCTAATCTTTTCCGCACCACGGCCTTCAAGCTGTCGCTGGCCTATCTGGTCATCTTTTCGATCGGCGCCGGCGCGGTCATCGGCTGGGTGGCATGGAACGTCGGCCGCCTGCTCGACGAGCAGATCGCCGCGACCGTCGAGGCCGAGATCAACGGCCTGTCCGAGCAATATTCGCGCGGTGGCATCCGCGTCATCGTCGATGTGATCGAGCGGCGCATACGCCAGCCCGGCGCCTCGCTCTATCTGATGACCAATTTCGCCGGCCAAAAGATTGCCGGCAACATCGCCTCATTGCCGCCCGGCGTGCTCGATCAGCCCGGCGTGCGCGAGACCACGTACGAGCGCCAGAGCGAGCCTGGTGTCGAGCGTCGCGCGCTGGCCCGCATCTTCCTTCTGCCCGGCGGCTTCCGTCTGCTGGTCGGCCGCGATCTTGAAGACCGCGAGGCGCTGCGCCGCGTCATCGGCCGCGCGTTGCTCACCTCCCTGTTCTGGCTGATTGTCATCGGTACGCTCGGCGGCCTGTTCGTGGCGCGCCGCGTGCTGCGCCGGGTCGACGCCATGAACGACAGCGTGCAGACCATTATGCATGGCGATCTCAGCCGGCGTCTGCCGCTGGCTGGCGCCAATGACGAGCTGGAACGGCTCGCCATCAATCTCAATTCCATGCTCGATCGCATCGTCGAACTAATGGCCGGCCTGCGCGAAGTGTCCGATAACATCGCCCATGACCTCAAGACGCCGCTGACGCGTTTGCGCAACCGCACCGAAGAGGCGTTGCGCACTGCCAAGAGCCCCGATGAGTTTCGCGGCGCGCTGGAAAAAAACATCGAGGAGTCCGACAACCTCATCAACATCTTCAATGCGCTGTTGATGATCGCCCGGCTCGAGGCCGGCAGCACGTTCGACGGCATGCAGAATTTCGACGCGAGCCAGGTCGCCCGCGATCTTGCCGAGCTCTACGAACCCGTTGCCGAAGACGGGCAGATGCGCATCGAGACCGACATTGCCGACGGGCTGATGGTGCATGGCAGCCGCGAGCTGATCGGCCAGGCATTGGCGAACCTCATCGACAACGCGCTCAAATATGGCGCATCGCCAAAGCCGGATCTGCCGTCGGTCGTGCGCGTCAGCGCTCGCCGGGAGGGCGCGTCCATCTACCTGCAGATTGGCGATCGCGGCCCCGGCATCGCCGCCTCCGAGCGCGAGCATGTGCTTGGGCGCTTCGT
>Ga0182744_1000187_pt1 | contig 68755 bp, 69 predicted proteins | sample eDN3rd30CKraftMG_FD_128525 | JGI IMG/M metagenome (GOLD analysis project Ga0182744, IMG submission 128525) | Enriched Miracle-Growth compost microbial communities from Emeryville, California, USA - eDNA 3rd pass 30_C Kraft MG (version 2) (version 2) ... | reverse complement strand
TACACCGCGCCGATCTTTCGCGCCGCCAAGATCAATGCCGGCGCCACCAAGATCATCCTGGTCGGCGACCGGACGTTCAACGCCTTCGTCGCCAACGGCCGCAAGATTTTCATCAATCTCGGCGCCATCATGGAATCGAAGACGCCGAACGAACTGATCGGCGTGCTCGCGCACGAAAGCGGCCATATCGCCGGCGGCCATCTGACCCGTCAGCGCATGGAACTCGCCAATGCCCAGATCTACGCCGTCGCCGGCATGCTGATGGGCGCCGGAGCCGTGGTCGGCACCTCGCGCAGTCGCAATGTCGGTTCCGACGGCGTCGGCGCCATGGGCGCCATCCTCGGGCCCCAGGAAATGGTGCGCCGTGCCATGCTGTCCTATCAGCGCGGCGAGGAACAGGCTGCCGATATCGCGGCGGTCAAATACCTCAACGCTACCGGCCAGTCGCCGCGCGGACTGCTCACGACGATGGAGCGGTTCCAGAACGACATGCTGTTCAAATCGCAAGGGATCGATCCCTATCTGCTCTCACACCCCCTGCCAGCCGAGCGCATTTCCAACCTGCAGGATCAGGCCCACAAGAGCCCCTATTTCAACGTCAAGGATCCCCCCGCCCTGCAGGCGCGGCACGACATGGTGCGCGCCAAGATCGTCGCCTTCATCGGCAGTACTGCGGAAATCGGCCGCCGCTATCCGCTGAGCGACACGTCGCTGCCGGCGCGCTACGCCCGCGCCATCATCGCCTATCGCGCCGGCCGTCTGTCCGATGCCCTGGCGCAGGAAGATGCCCTGATCGCCACCCAGCCCAACAACGCCTATTTCCACGAGTTGAAAGGCCAGACCCTGCTCGAAGCCGGCCGTGCCGGACAGGCGATCGAACCGCTCAAACGTGCCGCGGCGCTGGCGCCGCGCGGCGTCCCCATCCGCGTCATGCTCGGCCACGCCTATGTCGCCACGAACAATCCGGCCAACGCCGGCGAGGCGATCAAAATCCTCTCCCGGGCGGCCCAGGAAGAGGACGACAATCCCGATACCTTTCAGTTTCTGTCGATGGCCTACGAGCGCAAGGGCGACCAGGCCAACGCCATGCTGGCGGCCGCGCAAGGCCTGTTCCTGATGGGCAAATTCGTCGAAGCCCGCACCCAGGCCGACCGCGCCAAAAGGCAGTTCAAGGAGCATTCTCCGGGCTGGCTCAGGGCCGACGACATTCTCAACTACCGGCCACCCAAAACCTGAGGCGCAGCACTTTCCAGCGAATCCCTGGAGACACCGCTCACGCCATCGTGTTCGTCCCCCGTTCGCGAATTCACCACTTTCGGCCTATAAATACATCAAATCATTCGGTTCGAGCATCAAGGCTATTCAACAATGAGCTTTTTCAATTCCTGGCCGGTGCGCGCGGCCGCGGTCGTCGTCGGTGTGGCCTGCACGTTCGCCGCCGGCATGCTGGTGCGCGGCAGCATGATGCCGCCGGAGCGTGGCCAGGTCGAAGCCATCATCAAGGATTACCTGCTCAATAATCCTGCGGTCGTGCGTCTGGCCCTTGAGGAAATGGAGCGCTCCGCAAAAGCCGAGGAAGAAACCAAGAAGCAGCAGGCGGTGGCTGACCTCAGCCCGCAGATTTTCAGTTCCAAGTTCCAGACGGTCCTCGGCAACCCCAACGGCAAGATCCAGCTCGTTGAGTTCTTCGACTACAATTGCGGCTACTGCAAACATGCGGTCGCGGATCTCGCGACCATCATGAAGAGCAATCCCGACGTCCGCGTCGTCCTCAAGGAATTCCCGATTCTGGGACCGGGCTCGGTCGAGGCGGCCCAGGTGGCGCTTGCCCTTCACAAGCAGTTCGACGGCCCTAAATACTGGGATTTCCACCAGAAGCTGCTGGCCTCGCGCGGTCAGACCGGACGCGCCCAGGCGCTTTCCATGGCGCAGGAAACCGGCGCCGACATGGACAAATTGCAAGCCGACATGAAGAGCGAGGACGTGCGCAGCGGCCTCGCCGAAGTGATGAAGATCGCCGACACGCTCGGCATGAACGGCACGCCGTCCTATGTGGTCGGCGACGAGGTTGTCGTCGGCGCCGTCGGCGCCGAGCAACTGCAGGGCAAGATCGACAACCTGCGCAAATGCGGCAAAACCGCCTGTACCTGACCGCCTGTACCTGACCGCCGGTGTCCCTCCGTCGGCCTACTGGCCGACGGTCGCCGCGGTCGAGGCCGCCTGGGCGGAAGCCTGCGCCTTATGCCAGCCCTCGTCGCTGCGCGGCGGCGCTGCGCCGACACGCACCTGGGCAATCACGATCATTTCGGTGCCGGACTCGTAGCGGACGCTGTAGCGCAACCCGTCCTGCCCCGTGTAACCGGCCTTCGGCTGATAGACGATCTTCGCGCCATAGCCGGTCTGACCATTGCATTTGGCGAAATCGCCCTTGTTCCCCGTCAATAGCCGCGGCCCTTCGGACACGGCGACCGTTCCATTGGCCGGTTGCTGAATAACGCTCACGACCGGCGCCTTGGTGGCGCAATCGGCCCGGGTCGACGAATGGCTCCACACCTCGACCGGCTGCCCCGGCTCGGTCGTGCGGCGCACCGTGACCTCCTTGGCAAAACTTGCGCTCGCCACGCCCGCCGCAAGGACAAAAACAGGCAGATAAATCGATGCTTTCGACATGCTGAACTCCCTGGCCTGCCTGACAAAATTTCAGGTCCCGCCAATCATGCCGCAGTACCGACCCGATTGCACGCAAAATTTTCATGGTTTGTTCTTTTTTGTTCTCTTTTGTTCTAACCTCATCCGGAAGTCTCTTAGCCATGCCGAACCCGCCGTTTTCGTGGGGAAAATCCCAGCCCGACGGCCTTCCCCTTTCCTCCACGGGCCAACCGGGCTATGAGGGCGTCTCGTTGGGCAAGCTTCGCCCGCGCCGCTTTCTCTCGAGCCCCTGTCGCCGATGCAATCCCCGCTCCTTGCTGTCCACGTTCTCAACGGGCCGAACCTCAACCTGCTGGGAACGCGGGAGCCGGCGATCTATGGCGCCGAGACGCTCGCCGACATCGAACAGAATCTCGCCGCCAGGGCGCAGGACGCCGGGGTCGATCTGGTCTTCCGCCAGTCCAACCACGAAGGCGACCTCGTCGACTGGATCCATGAGGCGGGAAGCGCCGGCGCCGGCATCATCCTCAATGCGGGCGCCTACACACATACGTCGATCGCGCTGCGCGACGCCATCGTCGGCGCCGAGGCCAACGTGATCGAAGTGCACCTGTCGAACGTACATGCACGCGAACATTTCCGCCATCGTTCGCTGATCGCTCCGGTCGCGAAGGGTGTCATCCTGGGCTTCGGCCCCCTGTCCTACGAGCTGGCGCTCTACGCGCTGATAGCCCTGTCCAGGCAGTCCGTGTCGGGACAACAAGAAGAGTAGATCGCGAATGACCAAAAAGCCTGCAGACGACACGCCCGGTTTCAACACGGCGCTGGTCGAGGAACTGGGTGCGATTCTGGGAAAGCTCGATCTCTCCGAGATCGAGGTCGAACAGGATGGCATCCGGGTGCGCGTGTCGCGCCAGATGACCACCCATGTCTCATATGGTGCGCCCGCGCCGCAAAGCGTCGTCGCCCCGCCGCCGGTCCCGATGGCCGCCGCCCCGGTCGCAGCGGAAGCCGCCACCGAACATCCGGGCACCGTCAAATCGCCCATGGTCGGCACCGCCTACCGCCGCCCGAGCCCGGACTCCAAGCCGTTCGTCGAAATCGGCAGCGTCGTGAAAGCCGGCGAGAAAATCATGCTCGTCGAGGCGATGAAGACGTTCAACGAGATCGTCGCGCCGCGCGCGGGCACCGTCACGGCACTGTTCGTCGACGACGGCCAACCGGTCGAATATGGCGCGCCGCTTCTCGTGATCGAATGACGGAGCGGAGCGCGCCGATGTTCGACAAGATCCTCATTGCCAACCGTGGTGAAATCGCGCTGCGCATCCTGCGCGCCGCCAAGGAGCTCGGCATCGCCACCGTCGCGGTTCATTCGACCGCCGACGCCGAGGCCATGCACGTCAAACTGGCGGATGAATCGGTCTGCATCGGCCCGCCTCCGGCGCGCGAGAGCTATCTGAACATTCCCGCACTGCTCACCGCCTGCGAGATCACCGGTGCCGACGCGCTGCATCCGGGCTACGGCTTCCTGTCGGAAAACGCCCGCTTCGCCGACATCTGCACCGAGCATGGCGTCACCTTCATCGGTCCCAAGGCCGAACACATCCGCACCATGGGCGACAAGATCGAAGCCAAGAAGACGGCGCGCCGTCTTGGCATTCCCTGCGTGCCTGGCTCCGACGGCGGCATCACCGACGACGAGGAGGCCATGCGCGTCGCCGGCGACATCGGCTTTCCAGTGCTCGTCAAGGCGGCGGCCGGCGGCGGCGGCCGTGGCATGAAGGTGGCGCGCACGGCGGAAGACTTGTCGGATGCGCTGGCCACCGCCCGCACCGAAGCCAAGGCGGCGTTCGGCGATGACGCCGTCTATCTCGAGAAATACCTCGAAACGCCGCGGCACATCGAAATCCAGGTGCTCGGCGACGGCAAGGGCAATGCCATCCATCTGGGCGAACGCGACTGCTCGCTGCAGCGCCGCCATCAGAAGGTGTGGGAGGAAGGCCCCTCGCCCGCCCTCAACGCCTCCGAACGCGAGAACATCGGCGAGATCGTCGCCAAAGCCATGCGCGAGATGCAATATCTCGGCGTCGGCACCATCGAGTTCCTTTACGAGAACGGCCATTTCTATTTCATCGAAATGAATACCCGCATCCAGGTCGAGCATCCGGTGACGGAAATGATCACCGGCATCGATCTGGTGAACGAGCAGATCAAGATCGCCGCCGGCTCGCCGCTGACGATCCGCCAGGAAGACGTGCGCCTCACCGGCCATGCCATCGAATGCCGCGTCAATGCCGAGCATCACGCGACGTTCCGGCCCTCGCCCGGCAAGATCAGCTATTATCATCCGCCGGGCGGCCTCGGCGTGCGCGTCGATTCCGCCGTCTATCAGGGCTATGTGATCCCACCCTATTACGACTCTCTCGTCGGCAAGCTCATCGTCCACGGCCGCACCCGCAACGAGGCGCTGCTGCGCCTGCGCCGCGCGCTCGACGAATTCATCGTCGACGGTATCGAGACGACCCTGCCGCTGTTTCGCACCCTGGTGCGCAACGCCGATATGCAGAACGGCTATTACGACATTCACTGGCTGGAAAAATTCCTGGCCACCGGCGGCATGGACCCGACGCTCATCGACCAGACCCTCATGGACAGAGCCTGATAGAATTGGCCTGATGAAATCGGCCTGATGGCTGCGGCGACTTCCTATCGCCGCAAAGCGCGCTAAACTAGAGTCGCGCCACCGCCATCGAGTTGCACGTTCATGACGGAAGCCAATCCATCCCACGAGATCACGCCGCTGCTGTTGCTGCGCGCCTATTCGGTCGGCATGTTCCCGATGGCGGAGAGCGCCGACGACCCTTCTCTGTTCTGGGTCGATCCCGAACAGCGCGGCATCTTTCCGCTCGACGGCCTAACCGTATCGCGCTCGCTCGCCAAGACCGTCCGCTCCGACCGGTTCGAAATCCAGGTGGACCAGGATTTCGACGCCGTGATCGACGGCTGCGCCGGCCTCGGCGCCGGCCTTGCCCGCTCCAACACCTGGATCAACGCGCGCATCCGCCGCCTTTACCGCAAGCTTTTCGAACAGGGCTACGTCCACACGGTCGAGGCGCGCAACCGGGCCGGAGTTCTGGTCGGCGGCCTTTACGGCGTTGCCATCGGCGGCGCCTTCTTCGGCGAGAGCATGTTCCATCGCGAAACCGACGCCTCGAAAGTGGCGCTCGTGCATCTCGTCGCCCGGCTGCGTCGCGGCGGCTTCCGCCTGCTCGACACCCAATTCGTGACGCCGCACCTGGTCTCACTCGGCGCCATCGAAATTCCCCGCGCGGAGTATCACGCCCAGCTCGACCAGGCTTTGGGCCTGGCGGGAGATTTTTATGTCTGGCCGAGCGGACAGGCGATCAGCGGGCGTGACGCGCTGGAAGCATTGCGCGCCTGACGCGCGACTTGAACACCCGGCAATTTCCAAACGATCTGAACGATTTGTCATATTTTCCTGATTCTTTTCAGGAAGATAAGCCAAGACAGATCGGCTGTCGGGTAAGCGGCCGGCTACTCCCTACTGAGTTATCAGCGCCGGTTATCGAACGGAATATTACCCGGCGGAATCAGGCCGGGAGGGGCGTTGCTGCGGACGGGTGCCCGCTGCTGCGGCTGAGGGACCGGCTGGGGCAGCGGCGGCAAGGCATTCGCATCCTGCGGCGGCAGGCGGGGGCGGATCTGGCGCGGCGCCGGCGCGTTCGGATCTACACGCGGCGTGCGCGGCCGCGGCACGGTGCCGGGCTTGGGCGGCGGCGGCGCGGGCGGCTCTTCGAGCTTGGCCGGCGTCGGATCCGGGATGACTTCCTTGCCGCCTTTGCAATCGGTCAGCCAGGCATCGTAGACCGGATGCTCGATGCCATGCAGGCCGGGGCTGGCGGCAAACATCCAGCCGGAGAAGATGCGCTTCACTTCGTTGTTGCCGGTGAGTTCGTCGACCTCGACGAACCCTGTCGTCAGCGGCGCCTCGGTCGGCGGGCGGGTGTAGCAGGCGCGCGGCGTGATCTGCAGCGAGCCGAACTGCACCGTCTCGTCGATTGCGACATCGAAACTGATGATGCGGCCGGTGATCTTGTCGAGCCCGGCAAAGACTGCGGTCGGATGTTTGATTCGGTCGGCGAAAGCCGACGGCGCAACGCCGATGGTGAAGGCTGCCGCCGTCGCAGCGACGATCATATGCCGCAAAATCATCCGCGATTCGCCATTCCCAATTCCATCGCCGCGATGGATCCCGCCTCAGGCCGAAAGTCCAATGTCACAAGTCCATAAGGATTCGGCTGTAGCGATCCGCGTCCTTACCATGCCAGCATCCGACAGCCAAAGCGGCGGCTCTCAAAATCCTGCTGATAACCTGTCTGATAATCTTGGCGCTTTTGGCGGGGAATTGCAGCAAGCATATGGCGGCTGGCCTGCCCCGAAATCGTCAGGCGCCCGGCGACCACGGCTGGTAGTCACCCGTCGCTGCCGGCCGCACGCCCGTGTTGAGCGTCGAACCCGGCGGGCGATAGGCGTCCGGCGTTCCCGTCATGTTGGGCTTGTGCGGCAATTGCCACTCGCGCGGCTTGTAGTTTTCCCGCGTCGGCGGCTCCTTCGCCGTGTGGTGCAGCCAGCCGTACCAGCCCGGCGGCACGTTCGAGGCTTCGCTCTCGCCCGGGAAGATCACCCAGCGGCGCTCGAAACCCAGCGCCGGGTCGATGCGGCCGCCGCGCGTGCGGTAATAGACATTGCCGAACTCATCCTGGCCGACAAGCTCGCCCGTCCGCCAGGTATTGAAGCGCGTGTTCAACGTCTGGCCATTCCACCAGGTGAAGAACTGCAAAAGCCATTTCATCGGCTGCGACCCATCTCAAATCCGTTCGAATTCGGGCGGACTATGGCGAGCGCACGCGCGTCTGTCCAGCTTGGCCCGCCCGTCTCGTCAGATTTTATCGCTCAGATCTCGCGACCGAACATGGCCCGGTCGAGCGACCAACGACCGCCGCCGCGCATGGCGAGGATCAGCGCGATGCCGGCCAGGGCCACGACATATTCCGCGCCGCCGCTGGAAACGCCCCACCCTTTCGGCAGATGCACCATGGCCGCGGCCACCACCATGTTGACGAACAGCATGAAGGCCAACGGCCGGGTCAGCAGCCCCAGGATGATGGCAATGGCGCCGAAAAACTCTAGCGAGCCGATGAAATAGGTCATGACGACCGGCGAGCTGAAGCCGAGCTTGCCGAAAAACGCGATGAATTTGTCTGTGTCGACAAAAAGCTTGGCATAACCATGGGGAATGAACAGGCCACCGACCAGCACGCGCAACAGGACATCGGCGACGTCAGCCAGGGGGGTATAGAGACGATCGAGGGCCGGAATAAACAGTTTTGAATTCGTCTGAACGACTTGCGACATTAGGGGCTCCAAAGACGGCGATAGATTCGCCACGGGCCAGCGATGGGCAGGAATTTGAGCCACAATTTGTCGCCCTGCCCACTCCCCCGACATGTTGATCAGCTGTCGCGAATTCGTGAAACCCGCGCGGCCGCCTGGTGCCGTCTCAATGCAATTTCCACAGGGCAGCAATCTCATCGCCGCGGGCAAAAATTTTTTCGCCGGCTATCCCCAGGCCCAGATACGGATCGTAGCCCGCTCATCCTCAAACCCGGCCAGCGATTCTCCGACAACCACCTGAATCTAGGGGCTGAATATGCGGCCCTGGGAACCCAGGCCATCCGCGGATCGGAGAGACCGGCCTGCCTGGAGAAAGGCGATCGCCGATATGGTTAACCGTTGCTAACAGGTAAGGCTGGCTGATTCCCCCGCACAGCGCCGGAATCAGCCTTGCCGAAACTCGCGACTCGTCAGACACTTACCTTCCGGTCGGACGCGAATCCCCACTGTCCACAGCCGCCCCACTACATTTTGCGCCTCTACGTCAAGTTAACTACTACTTCTTGACGCTCGCCTCCAAAAGGCGCATTTTTATGACAGATGAGCGGCGACGAAGAACGGGCGCTTGAAGCGCTCGAACACCGCCCTCCATCGTGCGTATCGGGACCGAAAAACGGCCCAAAAGTTTCGGGGACCTAGTCAGACAGAGAGCGGGGCCATCTGGCCTCACGCAAGCGTTGTCGCTTGCGTCATCGGGGGAATGAGATGCGGATCGAACGTCGTTATACCAAAGCCAACCAGTCGCCTTACGCGGACATCGAGTTCCGCAAGGCGAAATCCGAGATCCGCAACCCGGACGGATCGGTCGTTTTCCTGCTCGACGGCATCGACGTGCCCGCCGGCTGGAGCCAGGTCGCCAGCGATGTCATCGCCCAGAAATATTTCCGCAAGGCGGGGGTCCCTGCCCGTCTGAAAAAGGTCGAAGAGAACGACGTCCCGTCCTTTCTGTGGCGCTCGGTCGCCGATGAGGCCGCCCTCGAAACCCTGCCCAAGGAGGCCCGTTACGGCGGCGAGATGACCTCGACCCAGGTGTTCGACCGCCTGGCCGGCACCTGGACCTATTGGGGCTGGAAGGGCAAGTATTTCGACACCGAAGACGACGCCCAGGCCTTCTTCGACGAGATGCGCTACATGCTGGCGCAGCAGATCGCCGCGCCGAATTCGCCGCAATGGTTCAACACCGGCCTGCACTGGGCCTATGGTATCGATGGCCCCGGCCAGGGCCATTATTATGTCGATCCGTTCACGGGCAAGCTGACCAAGTCCAAGAGCTCCTACGAGCATCCGCAGCCGCATGCCTGCTTCATCCAGTCCGTCGCCGACGACCTCGTCAACGAGGGCGGCATCATGGACCTGTGGGTGCGTGAGGCGCGCCTGTTCAAGTACGGCTCCGGCACCGGCTCCAACTTCTCGCGCCTGCGCGGCGAGAACGAGCGGCTGTCGGGCGGCGGCAAGTCCTCCGGCCTGATGTCCTTCCTGAAGATCGGCGATCGCGCCGCCGGCGCCATCAAGTCGGGCGGCACCACGCGCCGCGCGGCCAAGATGGTCGTCGTCGATGCCGACCATCCCGATATCGAGGCCTATATCGACTGGAAAGTGAAGGAAGAGGAGAAAGTCGCCTCCCTCGTCACCGGCTCCAAGATCGTCAAGAAGCACATGGCCGCCGTGCTGAAGGCCTGCGTCAATTGCGAAGGCCCGGGCGACGACTGCTTCAACCCGGAAAAGAACCCGGCCCTGAAGAAGGCCATCAAGCTGGCCCGCCGCGATGCGGTGCCGGACGGCTATATGAAGCGCGTCATCCAGTTCGCGCGCCAGGGCTATACCGAGATCAAGTTCGACACCTATGATACCGACTGGGATTCGGAAGCCTATCTGACCGTCGCCGGCCAGAACTCCAACAATTCGGTCCGCGTCACCGACGACTTCCTGCGCGCCGTCGAGAACGACGAGCCCTGGAACCTGATCCGCCGCACCGACGGCAAGGTCCACAAGACCTTGAAGGCCCGCGACCTGTGGGAAAAGATCGGCTATGCCGCCTGGGCCTCCGCCGATCCCGGCATCCAGTATCACACCACCATCAACGACTGGCACACCTGCCCGGCGTCCGGCCCGATCATCGCGTCGAACCCGTGCTCGGAATATATGTTCCTCGACGACACGGCCTGCAATCTCGCCTCACTGAACCTGCTGCAGTTCCGCGATGCCGCGACCGGCGTGTTCGATGTCGCCGCCTACGAGCACACCGTCCGCCTGTGGACGCTCGTGCTCGAAATCGCGGTGATGATGGCGCAGTTCCCGTCCAAGGAAATCGCCCGCCTGTCTTATGACTACCGCACCCTCGGCCTCGGCTACGCCAATGTCGGCGGCCTGCTGATGTCGTCGGGCCTCGGCTATGACAGCGCCGAGGGCCGCGCTATCGTCGGCGCGCTCACCGCCATCATGACCGGCGTCTGCTACGAGACCTCGGCCGAAATGGCGAAGGAACTGGGCCCCTTCCCCAGTCACAAGCCGAACGCCCAGCACATGCTGCGCGTCATCCGCAACCATCGCCGCGCCGCCCACGGCCTGAGCGAAGGCTACGAGAAGCTCGCCGTGAGCCCGGTGCCGCTCGATCACGCCTCGCTGGCGAAGCTCGGCGCCAACGGCGCTGCCATGTCGGAACGCGCCAAGGCCGCCTGGGACCGGGCGCTCGCCAAGGGTGAGCAGCACGGCTACCGCAATGCCCAGACCACCGTCGTCGCCCCCACCGGCACGATCGGCCTCGTCATGGATTGCGACACCACCGGCATCGAGCCCGACTTCGCCCTGGTGAAGTTCAAGAAGCTCGCCGGCGGCGGCTATTTCAAGATCATCAACCGCGCCGTGCCGGAAGCCCTGCGCGTGCTCGGCTACTCGCCCTCGCAGATCGCCGAAATGGAAGCCTACGCGGTCGGCCACGCCTCGCTGGCGCAGGCGCCCGCCATCAACAATGCGACGTTGAAGGCGCGCGGCTTCACCGACGAGAAGATCGAAATGCTCGGCAAGTCGCTCGCCGGCGCCTTCGACATCAAGTTCGTCTTCAACAAATGGACGCTCGGCGCCGACTTCCTCACCGGCGCCCTGAAAGTGCCGCAGGAGAAGCTCGACGATCCGGCCTTCGACCTGTTGACGCACCTCGGCTTCTCGCGCGCCGAGATCGAGGCCTGCAACACCCATGTCTGCGGCGCCATGACGCTCGAAGGCGCGCCGTTCCTCAAGGCCGAGCATTACAACGTGTTCGACTGCGCCAACCCGTGCGGCCGCACCGGCAAGCGTTACCTGTCGGTCGCCAGCCACATCCACATGATGGCTGCGGCTCAGCCCTTCATCACCGGCGCGATCTCCAAGACGATCAACATGCCGAATGATGCGACGGTCGAGGATTGCAAGGAGTCCTACAAGCTGTCCTGGCGTCTCGGCCTCAAGGCCAATGCGCTCTATCGCGACGGCTCAAAACTCTCGCAGCCGCTCAACTCGCAGCTCATCGCCGATGACAGCGACGATGAGGAGGATGCGGTCGAGCAGGTCATCCAGCTGCCGAACGCCGCGCGCGCCTCGGCCGTGGCCGAGAAGATCGTCGAGCGCATCGTCGAGCGGGTCGAGCGCACGCGCGAGCGTGAACGCCTGCCCGATCGCCGCAAGGGCTACACCCAGAAGGCGGTCGTCGGCGGCCACAAGGTGTATCTGCGCACCGGCGAATATAACGATGGCCGCATCGGCGAAATCTTCATCGACATGCACAAGGAAGGCGCCGCCTTCCGCTCGCTGATGAACAACTTCGCCATCGCCATCTCGGTTGGCCTGCAATACGGCGTGCCGCTGGAAGAGTATGTCGACGCCTTCACGTTCACCCGCTTCGAGCCGGCCGGCTTCGTGCAGGGCAACGAGGCGATCAAGAACGCCACGTCGATCCTCGACTACGTGTTCCGCGAACTCGCCATCTCCTACCTGAACCGTAACGACCTCGCCCACGTCGACCCGGCCGAAATCGGCTCCACCGCCATCGGCGGCGGCGCCGAGGACCAGGGCCAGGCCGCACCGCTCGTCTCTTCGGGCTTCGTGCGCGGCAAGCAGGACCGTCTGATGCTGGTGAAGACCGGCACCGGTGGCGCTGCGGCTAACGACACGGTGAGCTTCGCCCACCCGCCGGAAGCCCCTGCGACACAGATCGTTCGCGAGACGGCCGATGCGATGGCAACGCTGAACTGGCAGGCGCCCGCCCCCGTGGCAGCGGCTGCCCCGCGGGACGCCACCGCAGACCGCCGCGCCGAAGCCCGCATGAAAGGCTACGTCGGCGAAGCCTGCCCCGAGTGCCAGAATTTTACTCTGGTGCGGAATGGGACGTGTTTGAAGTGCGACACGTGCGGTTCGACGACGGGTTGCAGCTGATACAGCAGCACCGGCGAATTTGATGTGATTAGAGGCGAAGTTCTGCCCAATCGGACATGAACTTCCGCAAAATCCAGGGAGACGGCACCCTAGTGCCGCCTCCCTCTCCCCACCCGAACAAAACATGAATCGCTAACAAGGCGACCGTCTTTCCCACGGATTAGGTTGATAACGCTCCTAAAACCTTCGCCCGCTACGCCCAACCAAAAGAAGGCTTGCCGATGCATCTCGTTAGAGCCCGCGTCCAGAATTACCGCAGCGTCCGCGATACCGGCTTCTTCGAAGTCGAGCCCGGCAAGACAATCATGGTCGGCCCAAACGAGGCCGGAAAGTCCGCAGTCCTGCAGGCGTTGCAACAGATCAATCCACCCCAAGGCGTTAAGAAGTTTGATGCCCTCAGGGATTATCCGCGCGCGCTCTACAACGACATCACGACCAAGAAAGTCGATCCGACAAACGTCCGGGTGGCGACAGCGGTCTTCGCCTTGAACGACAACGAAATGGCCCTCATCGAAGAAGAGTTCCGAGGCAAAGAATATGTCTTCACCCGGTACATCGATGACACTTGGAGACATTCGTTCGAAGGCATCGCTGTCCCCGCATTCGGGAGCGTGCGAAAAGACTTGGTGCGACTAGCTGCCCACATCGATGAACGCGCTCCTGCGACACCCGAGGGATCTGCGCCGAAGGAGACAGCGACCGCCGCAGTCGCGCAGATGACAACAGGATGGCACGACGGCACAGTTCTATATTCCAAGACCACCGAGCACCTTTCGAAATGGCTCGATAAGGCAGTCGCGCTCATCGACGAAGACAACGTAAAGGAAGATGAACGGCTCGATCGTGTACGTTCGGCCGTCAGTTTTCATACCCGCTACTGGTCTGCGCTCACGGCAATCAAGGAGCAAGTTCCTGTCTTCGTGCTGTTCAGCAACTACTTTCGCGTCAGGCCGGTAATCCACCTCGCCCACCTTGCGGCCCGCCTGAAATCTGGAGTCCTCGATGACGACCAGTACGACTACGGCAACAAGTGCCTCTTGAGCCTATTGGGTTTCTCCGCAAAGGATTTGTCTGAGCTTGGGCGAGCGACAGAGCCTGAGGTTTCCAAGCCGGCGGATTTGCAAAAGTACCGCGACCAGTTGGACAAGCGCAGCTATCAGCTGAACGCCGCCAGTATCCGTCTGACGGCAGAAATCCGTCGAGTATGGAACCCTAACCCTGAGCGCGCCGAGGCCGACCGGCTGAGGGTCGTTGCAGACGGTCAGTATCTCAAGGTCGTCGTGGAGGATGACCTTGGCGTCGAGATCGAACTCGACCAGAGGTCGGAAGGCTTCCAATGGCTGGTGTCCTTCTTCGTCGTGTTCTTCTCCGAGGCCGCCGACAAGCACGAGAATGCGATCCTGCTGCTCGACGAGCCGGGGCTTAGCCTCCACGCCCTCAAGCAGCGCGATTTCCGGGACACGGTCTCTCGGCTCGCGGAAGGCAACCAGACGATCTACTCCACGCACTCGCCGTTCCTGGTCGGGCCAGACGAGCTCGACCTTGTCCGAGTGGTGGAGATGAACGACAGGACCGTAGGCACCAAGGTGCACACGACCGTCACCTCCACTGACCCGGCCGCGCTTCTGCCGCTTCAGGAAGCATTGGGATACGACCTAGCGCAAAGCCTGTTCGCGAACCAGCGCAACCTTATTCTGGAGGGCCTGACGGACTTCTGGTACGTCGAGGCCACTGCTGCGCTTCTGGCCGATGCCGGCGTCGTGCGGCTGAACGAGAAGATCGCTCTGGTCCCGACCAACACCGCTAGCAAGGTCATCTACTTCGCCACGATCCTGCACGCCCATGGGCTGAAGGTCGCGGCATTGCTCGACTCCGACGCCGCGGGTGACCAGGCCGCGAAGCAGGAAATCCTTGTCCACACGTTGGGCAACAAGGGCATTCTCCGAACCAAGGATCACTTGATCGCTGCGGTTCCCAACGCCGAAATCGAGGATCTGCTGCGGCAGACGCTGGTACGGGTGGCGAAGGAGGCCTGCGGCTGGGACATCGAGAAGGAGGCGGCGGCGCAACCCGACAGGCCGCTCGTCGATATCCTCGACAAGATCTCAGAGTTTTCCAAATACAAGCTCGCGAAAGCCTATGTCCGCTGGACGCGCGACCATTCGGCTTCCGATCTGACAGAGGACGAGCGGAAGCAGTGGAAGAAGCTGATCGACGCGATCAACAGCGCTCTCAAGTGAGGCAGTAGCCATCCGATTGTGCGGTGTAGTCCGGATAGACTGCAGATTTGAAATTCGCCGACACCAACAAGCTAAACCAAATGGCGCCAATTCAAAAGGAATTGGCGCCATTCTTGTTTTCAGGCGACCGGCATTTGAGGAGCCCTTATCCTGAGGAGCGCCCGAAGGGCGTGTCTCGAAAGGACGGGGGCGTCAGCCTCGCCCCTACCAACTCCCTCGTCCTTCGAGACGCAACGCTGACGCGTTGCTCCTCAGGATGAGGGCTTGGGATGCGGGACGTAGACTTAGTGCACCCAGAACCTGTGCGGCGCGTTGTCGGCAATCTTCTCGATCTCCGCCATATCCTCTTCACTCAGCCGCCCAGCAACCGCCTCAGCATTCTGCTTCACCTGCTCCGGCGTGCTCGCGCCAGCGATGACGCTCGGCACCACGTCGTGCGCGAGCAGCCAGCGGAAGGCGAGTTGCAGCATGGTGATGCTGCGGCTTTCGCAGAAGCTGTCGAGCCGTTCGATGCTCTCGTAATTCTTGTCGTTCAGGAACATGCCGGCGAGCAACTGGCTCTTCGTCAGCCGCGCTCCCGCCGGCAGCGCCACGTTGCGGCGGTATTTGCCTGACAGGAAGCCGCCGGCGAGCGGGAAGAATGGCAGCAGGCCGAGGCCGTGATGCGACAGCGCCGGCATCAGCTCGGCTTCCACATCGCGTACCAGCAGGCTGTACTGGTTCTGGCTTGAGATGAAGCGCTCGATCCCGACAGCGCCTGACGCATGCAGCGCATCGACCACCTGCCAGGTCGCCATGTTGGAAATGCCGATGTAGCGGACCTTGCCCTGACGCACGACATCGTCGAGCGCGCGCAGGGTTTCCTCGACCGGCGTGTGCGGATCGGGAAAGTGATACTGGAAAAGATCGATGAAATCCGTGTTCAGCCGCCTGAGGCTGGCTTCCACCGCCGAGATCACATAGCTGCGCGAACCGTTCGGCGGCCGTGAGGAGCCATCGAGCGGCAGGCCGAATTTGGTGGCGACGATCACATCCTTGCGGCGCGCGCCGAGCGCGCGGCCGATGATCTCCTCGGAGGCGCCGGGCTGTGTCAGCGGATAGACATCCGCCGTGTCGAAGAAGTTGACGCCGGCATCGAGCGCCGCGTCGATCACCTTGCGCGAACTCGCCTCATCGTTGCGGCCGCCGAAATTGTTGCAGCCGATGCCGAGCGTTGAAACGCGCAGGCCGGAACGGCCGACATATCTGAAATCCACGGCCATCTCTCCCCGGTGTCTCATCCTTTGGACATGGCTTCTGCATTACCATGGCCTGAAGACGGGTCAACCGGGGCAGAAGCGGTTGCGATTATTGCGCCGGCAGCTTGGCGAGCCGCACATATTCGGCCCAGTCCTTGATCTCCTTGTTGATATGCGCTGTGGTCTCCGCCGGCGTGCCCATGAACGGCTCGGCGCCGAACCTGGCGAGGAAGGTGCGGGTTTCCTCCATCTTGCCGATGTCGGTGAACCAGCCGTTGAGCTTGTCGACGATCGCAGCCGGCGTGCCCGCAGGCGCGGCCGTCACCCACCAGAGATTCATATCGACATTGGGAACGCCCGCTTCCTGCAAGGTCGGGATTTCCGCGACCGGCTTCAGCCGCTTCGCGGTGCTCACCGCCAGCGGCCGCATCTTGCCGTCATTGATGCGCGCCAGCGCGAACACCGGATCGGCCATGACGAAGTCGATGCGGCCGCCGGTCATGTCGTTGATGAAATCGGCGCTGGTGCGATACTGCACCTGCATTGTCTCGAGGCCGGCGGCATTCTTGTAGATTTCAGCCAGGATGGTCGCTGGATTGTTGGCGGTGGCATAGGAGGCCTTGTCCTTCTTCTCTTTCAGATAGGCCGTCAGGTCGGAGACGGTCCTGAACGGTCTCTGTGCGTCCACCATCAGGATGAAACCCTGGCTCACCAGCGGCGAGATATAGGCGAAGTCCTTGCGTGGATCGGTGGTCGGCTTCTTGAAGAGATAGAGCGGCGAGGCGAAGGAATCCGAGCCGCCGATGAACAGCGTATAGCCATCGGGCTTCGCCCGCGCGACCGCCTCCGTGGCGATGCTCGCCGCCGCGCCCGGCCGGTTCTCGACCAGCGCCGATTGCTTGGACAGAATGGAGAGTTTGTTGGCGAAGTAGCGCGCATAGACATCGGCGCCGCTGCCGGCGGGAAAGCCGACGATGACATGGATGTCGCGCGATGGATAATCCTGCGCTCGCGCCGGCGCGAGCGCCAATGCGGCCAACCCTCCAAGAACAGCAATGCGCAGGCAGGACGTGAAACGGCTCATGACAATCCCCCTCGTCAGCGATCGATCTGCGTGCCCGTCTTCTTATTGCTTGCAGCCAGCCTAGCGCGATCGGGCTCCCTCCGCCAGATATGCAAAAGCCGGAACCCGGGATTGGGCGCAGGCCCAATTCCAGATATCCGGCCGTCCGCGTGGCGGTCAGGCGTCAGTGCTTGGGCAGGTTCGGCTTGCCCTCATGGGCGACGAGCAGGTCATGCATGTCATTGGCATGCTCCTCCTCATTGCCCAGAATGCCTTCGAGCATGACGCGGGTTGTCGCATCGTTGTCGCCGAAATAGCGGATCAACTCGCGATAGTGCTCGACGGCAATCCGCTCCGCGATCAGGTTTTCCCGGATCATCTCGACCAAGTTGTCACCTTCGGAGTATTGCGAGGCTGAACGCGACGCCAGACCATCCGGATTGAAGTTCGGCGTGCCGCCCAGCTGATTGATCCGCTCGGCGACCATGGTCATGTGTTCCTGCTCTTCCTTGGCGTGCGCGGCGAACTCCTTCTTAACGCTTTCGGAGGAAATACCGGTCGCGGCGATGGCGTGCATCGTATAGCGCAGCACGCACACGATCTCGGTAGCGAGCACAGATTGCAGGATTTCAATGGTTTGCTTCACGTCGCCCTTATAGGCAGGGGTGACGGCGCCCATCTCCAGCTCCTTGCGCGCCTTCTCCCGCAAGGTTTTGACGTCGCTGAGGAACGGTGTCTTGGACCCGCCGTTTTTTGACTCGTTTACGGTCGCCATAATCATCTCCGATCGCGCGTGCTGGGATTCCGCCGCCAAGGCTGCTGATCAACGGTCACGCCGACCACAAAGTTCCAACGGTTCTAAACCGGCCGCCCGCCGGCCTGTGTGACAACAGTCTGGTGAAGCACGGCGGAACCATTGCGATGTGGCGACGATTAAACCGGCAGCTTGTTCATGCTCCAGGAGCTTCACATGAAGATGCCATCCCCTCTTCGCACAAGTGTCATCGCCCTTCTGGCCCTCTCCGGAATCGGCCTGGCGTCGGCAGCGTCCGCCGCCAGCGGCACGGTCCGGCTTTCGGTCGTCAAAGGCGGCTGGTTTGTCGGCGCCTCCGGCGGCAACGGCGTCCTGCATTTTCGCGGCCGGAACTATCCTCTTTCGATCGGCGGTCTGAGCGCGGGCCTTGTCTTCGGCGCGTCACAGACAGATCTGGTCGGCCGGGTCAGCAACATCCGCCGGCCGTCCGATGTCATTGGCATCTATAGTGGGGCCGGAGCAGGCGCCGCCGTGGGCGTTGGGGCCAGTACCATCGTGCTGCAGAACAATCGCGGCGCTGTCCTGCAATTGCAGGGGCGGCAGGTCGGCCTGATCGCCAACGCTGATTTGAACGGGCTGCAAATCTCGATGCAATAAAGCGGGCTTCGGACGCGCCCGGCTAATACGGCCGGACCCGGCCCGCGAACCTTGCGCGCTGGCGATATCGCCAAACCGATACGAGAATCGCGATGACGGTCGGCACCGTCATCGTCGAGATAAAGTCCGAGATGTTGTCGGCCCATCCTTCATAGACGGGCATGTGGTGTCTGTTGTCGAGCCAGATCGGAATGCTGTCGTTGAGTTCGTTGACGAACTCGATCACGAAAACCAATCCCCACGACAGCCATATCCGCTTCGTCCATAGATAGAAGCAGCCGAACAGGAAAAGCCCGACGATGAGGTGCAGGACCGGCTGCGACAATCCGGTGATGCTCTCGACGAAATCCTTGGCTTGATAAATAAACTGCATCGGCGGATGACTAGAGCCGGATCATCGGGCGGGCAATGCCATCGTGCTCGCCAAAACGTCGCGCAACCGGCATTATCGGACCCCCGCCCCTGCCCTGATGTTCGTCGCTTGAGCATCCAGCTCAATCTTGATCAAAGGCGCGTATTCGAAAACCACGCGCTGGCTCTGCTGGCCGACTCTTGTTTTCCTCACGGTGATCGAACTATTCGCATTCCGCCATTCAACGGTCTCGTCGGGCAGAGTGAGCCCGGTGCGCGTTGTAATGCCCTTGCCGGCCGGCGCCGGTGGCCCATAGGTCTGTTCAAGGAAGCCGACAACCGGGCCTTGCGGAACACCGCTTGCCGTCATCTCGATCGACGCCAGCCGTGCCTCCTTTTCGCCGGGCAGCGGAATGAATTTGAAGAGCGTCTTGAACTTGCCGAGACCGCCGAAGTCGAGACCGAGCATCGTCGGGAAACCGCCGGCTCCTTTTTCGACGAAAGCGCAGTTGATGGCGCCGACCTGGCGGGCAACGCCGTCCGGTGCATAGAGCCCGATCACGGCTTTGACATTGTCGTTGGAACACTGGGCCTGCGGCGCCGGCCCCGTTTTGGGCGCATCCGGATAACGCAGGTTGCGGAACTGATTCAACGTCATGCCGAGCGTGATGCCACGAAAGGCATAAGGCGCGCTGGTCTGGGCGCTGGCCGGAGATGACGTCGTCAGGATTGCAAGGGCTGAAGCGACAACGAGCCAGTTCATGTCACACCCGAAAATGCATCGCTGGGCGATATTCCAATCGACCGGCGACTTGAGCCATCAGCCATGGCATAGCGCAAATCAGCGCTGTTTGCAGCGCCGAATTGCAGGTGCGGCAATTTCAACCTGGCCAGGCGGCCCGCACGCCGCGCTTCTCCAGGCGAGGCAGCACTTCCTGCGCAAAAAACGGAAGTTCACGCAGGTAGTTCACGAAGGAGAAACCAATGCCCGTGAAGCCCGCTTCACTGATGCTGGCCAGGGCGTCCGCCACGTCATCGGGAGAACCGATCATCGGAAATCCTGACTGGCCGTAAACAAGGGCGGATCGCCGGCGGTCATAGTTCTCCGGATCACGCTCGCGGGTTTCGCCCTTCATCTGTATCATGCTGTCGACGGCATCCCAATCGGCGCCCTCGTGCGTCCAGTAGCGGTAGTACTCCTGCGCTTCCGCCCTGGTCGGCCGGCAGACAACCTGCCCGACCGTATAGACGTCGATATCGCGATTGATGCGTTTCGCATCGGCCTTCAGCGCCGCGATCTCGCGCGCGGCCTCATCGAGCTGCGCCAGGCGCACCGCGCTGAACAGGGCATCGCAGTTCTTCAACGCGAACTCGCGGCCGACGGCCGAGACCGCGGCATTCATGATGAGAGGACGCGTGCCGCCATAAGGCTTCGGCTTCGACTTCACGCGGCGCAATTGCAGATACTTGCCGTCGAAGTCGAACTCTTCTTCATCGCCCCACATGCGTTTGATCGCGTCGATCCATTCCTGGGCATATTCATAGCGCCCGCCATGGTCGCGCTGCGGCACGCCGAACATCTCGAATTCATCTTCGTTCCAGCCGACGACGATGTTGAGGCCGAAGCGCCCACGGCCGATCAGATCGGCCGTCACGAATTCTTTCGCCGCCGCCACCGGATTGAACATCGGCGCATGCACGGTGCCGAACACGGTGATGCGCTTCGTCCGCGCGAGCAGGCCACACGCCCAGGTGACCGTTTCCAGGGTTGTGCCCTGAAAATCAGTCTCGCCGCCATAGCCCTTCCACCGGCCGATCGGCAGCAGGAAGTCGATCCCCACCTGGTCCGCCAGTTCCGCCAGAGCCTCGCAACTGTCCCAGTCGGCGAGCCAACGCTCGGGAACCTTGGTCAGCGCCCGTCCGGACGAGCAATTGGCGCCAAACAGCCCGAGTTTGAGCTTGTTGTTGTTATGCATCTGTAGCCGGCCGACCATACCCTGCACTTCCTCCAGTTCCTGAGTGACTATTACCTCTGACTATGCATGGGCTACAGCGTGATCCAGTTGCAGCAACTGGCCCAGAGCCGGGATAACGTCATGGATCCCCGCCTTCCGCAGGGACAACCAGAGCGAGGCCTGATTGCTGGTCACGACCGGACGGCACAACTCCTGTTCAAGCTGACGAATAACAGGAATGCTTTGGATGTTGGCGCAACTGATGAAGTAGGCATCGGCATCGCGCCGTCTCAGCGCGATTGCCTGGTCGAACCAGAATTGCGGCGGCATGGTCGAATATTCCGCCGATCCTGAGAGACCGGCCGCCTTATCCGCAAGAATGTCATAGCCCATCTCCCGCAGGAATTTGAGCTTCTCATCGTGTTCGCGCTGTTTGGTTTCGGACACAAATACGAGCCGTCTCCCATTCACTGCACCGAGCGCCGCCGTCACCGCCGATGCGGCGCTGATGGCCGGCCTGCCAGTCGCGCGCTCGATCTCGGCAATCACATGCTTTTCGGCATCGACCCCGCCGGACATCGATGTACCCGTGCATTGAAGAACCGTGACCGAACAGTCAGACTCGGCCAGCATGGACGCGGCGTGCAGAATGCGCGGAAGCAGCTGATCGAGCGGCGCCTTATGCGTATTGGTCATGCCGATCCTGGTGAAATGCGGAACGACGCCGGCTGGCATGTACTGTTGCATCTGCGGTTCGACGAGCCGGTTCGACGTCGGGATAATAAAGCCGATGCGGGCTCTCGGTATGATTGGCTCATAGGTCATCTGTACTTCCTGCAAATTTGAGACTTGTTCCGAAATGACGAGGCGAGCCCATTCGAGCTAGGGGCGCGACGCACCCGGCGGGCTCAACAGGATGGATGCCTCCTTGATCACGCTTGGCGATGATCCGTAGGCTTTCGCCAGGAGCGCTTCGATCTGCTTGCCCGAGATCGGATCTATATCCAGGCTTCCGCGCTTTGCGTCGGCCAGGAAATCCGGGTCTTTCATCGTTGCATCAAATCCTGCCCGCAGGAGGTTGACGCGCTCCATGGCGACGCCGGGCGGCGCTGCGAAAGGACGCCCCATCTCCTGGCGCATCAATATCAGTTCGAGCACTTTGCGATTTTCAGCGTCATCTATCAGATCGAGCGCGCTTGGCACGTCAGGCAGATCGGAAAGCTTTTCCAGCCCAAGCTGCAGCAGGATGTTCAGGCGCTTGTTCGTGACCCAATCGGGACGCGACGCCTTGAGTGTGGACCATCCCATGCCGCAAATGCCCTCGGTCTCGCCGCTTTCAACCGCCATCGTCAGCCCCGATCCCGGATCATATCCGGCGATGACTTTGAACTTGGTCCCCATAAGCTTGTTGAGGATGTTGGGGATGATCACCGTATTCGTGGTCGCGCCCGCGCCTGCAACCATCACCTCCCGCGCACGCACGTCAGCAATGGACTTGACCGGAGACGTGTGCCAGGTCGCGCAGATATTTTCGATTTTCCCGATACTGCCGATCCACATGAGCTTCTGGGCATCGAAACGAACGCCCTCACTCCCCAGAAGCGGATCCAGGCCAGATGAATTGGTAAGTGCGCCAATGGTCAGTCCGTCACGTTCGGCGCTGTTATAAAGCGTGTTGGCTGCCACCATGCCGCCTGCCGACGGCACGTTCTTCGCAATGAAGGTCGGATTGCCGGGAATGTGCTTTGTGGCATATCGGGAAAAGACACGCGCATAAACGTCGTAGCCTCCACCGGCCCCGCTGCCGACAAGCATCGTAATCTGCTTGCCGCGATAGAACTCCTCCGAGGCCTGTGCCGCAGCGACCGGCGAAGACGCGGAAAAGAAGAGCCCGGCGACGCAAGCGCATAGCACTCCCGTCCACGACAAAGTCGCTTCGCGCATAGGCATTTGGCCTCCCTGTGGGTTCCCGCGCTGGCAGCGGGATTGTTGTTTCACTATAGAAGCAATGGGAACATCATCGCAATAGCCAGGCTTGCGCCTCACTGCGGCTCGATGCCGGCGTCTTTGGCGACCTTGCCCCACCAGGAAAGCTGCGCCGTGATCCAGTCAGCGAACTCCTTCGGCGTCGTCCACTTCACATCGACGCCCATCTGCTTGAAGCGCTCGGCCGCTTCAGGTGTCTTCAGATAAGCGACAAGCGATGCATTCAATTTGTTGACGTCGGCATCCGGCATCCATGCGGGGGCCAACAGTCCCTGCCATCCGACGACGGAAAATCCAGGGATCGTCTCCGACACCGCCGGCACGCCCGGCAGGCTGGCATGACGTTCCGGCGTCAGCACGCCAAGCACTTTGAGCTGCCCGCTTTGAATGAGCGGTACAGCAGGGCCGAGGTCGGCGAACATCATCGTGACCTCGCCCGACATGACATCGATGAGCGCGGGCGAGGTGCCCCGATAAGGCACATGCTGCAGCTTGATCCCCGCCTGGGCCGCGAATGCTTCGACCGCCAGTTGCGCCGGCGTGCCGGTGCCAGGCGATGCATAGGTCATGTGCCTGGTGCCCGATTTCGCGAGCGCGATGAAATCCTTCACCGTCTTCACGTCGAGCTTTGGCGACACGACCATCACATAAGCCATATAACCCATGAGCGTGACCGGCTTGAAATCACGATGCGAGTCATACGGCAGGTTCTTGTACACCTGCGGGAGAATGGCGAAGGCCGTCGGCGTAAACAGCAGCATCGGATTGTCGGCCGTCGAACGGGCGACCGCCGCATTGCCGATCACGCCGCCGGCGCCGGTGCGATTCTCGACGATGAAGGACGTCTTGAGATCCCGCTGCAGCACGTCTGCCGCGATGCGGCCCAGCGTATCCGTGGTGGCTCCCGGCGCAAACGGAACGACGATCGTCACCGGCCGTGCGGAATAGTCCTGGGCTCCGGCTGACGGCATCCACGAGGCCGCGATCAACGACGCAAGCGCCAGCAATCCGTGAATCGGCCTCATGTCGTTTCCTCCTGAATCGCCACTTCGGGCGACATTTTCAGCAATGGTTGCACATCACCGGCGGGTTGTGAAGCGCCGGCAGAGCCCTGCGACATCGTGCAAAACCAGTTGCCGCCGTTGGCGAACGACATAGACTGGCAAAAAAATACAAGGGAGGAACATCATGCCTTGGCACGATCTCGGGCTCATTCGCCGTGCGCTGCGGCGTCTACCGGCCATCACGAAAACATGGACCGCGACGTCGGCCATCGCCGGCTGCCTGCTGGCGACAGCGGCGTTTGCCCAGCCCTATCCATCGAAACCGATCATGCTCATCCTCCCCTTCCCGGCCGGGAGCGGCATCGATGTCACGGCCCGGCTCGTCGCCGACCAGCTTGGCGCAAAGCTGGGGCAACCGGTCGTCGTCGAGAACAAGGCCGGCGCCAACGGCGCAATCGCCGCGACCTATGTCGCAAGATCAGCGCCCGATGGATACACGCTGTTCATGACGACGAACTCGACCCATTCGGCCAATCCATGGCTGCTCAAGAACATCTCTTACGACCCGATCAATGACTTCACGCCCATAGCGCGCATGGGCAATCTGCCCTTCATCATGGTCGTCAATGCGAAGCTCGGCGTCCGCACCTTTGCCGAGTTCGTGGCCTACGCCAGGGCGCGCCCCGGCAAGCTCACTTATGCAACCTCCAATGCGACGGGTGTGATCGGCGCGGCGACGGTGAGCCGCCTGAGCGGGCTCGAACTCGTCCAGGTGCCTTACACGTCCGCGCCACAGGCCATGCAGGACATGCTGCGCGGCGACATCGCCATGATGTTCGTCGACTACGCCTCCGGCCTGCCGCATGTGCAGGCCGGCAGCATCATCGCCCTGACCGTGACGACGGCGAACCGCAGCCCGCTCCTGCCGGATGTTCCCTCGATGAAGGAGGTCGGCCTGCCCGAATTCGACATGAATTCCTGGAACGCCATCTTCGCGCCAGCCAAGACACCGCCGGCGATCGTCAATACATTGAACCGGGCGCTCCGCGCCATCATCGATGATCCGAAGGTGCGCGAGAAGATGCGGCAGTACGGGTTCGACGCCTTCTCCAGCTCGCCGCAGGAACTCGACGCGTTTGTCCGCGACGAGCTGGAAAAATGGCGGAAATGGATTCGCGAGGCGAAGATCGAGCCGCAATAAAGCCGGCAGCTACCTGACGATGCGCCATCTGGGAGGCTGCTGCGGCGGCGGCGCCTTCAGGGGATCGGGCGGGTTGAGCTGCCGCGGAATGAAGTTCACGCGCACCAGGCGGCCGCCCTTCCCCAGCAGAACGAAAATGCGATTGCCCGCATCATCCTGGGTCGCATAAAGGTCCCGCGCCGTGTCGCCGATGCCCTCCGATGTCTGCTGCATGAGCTTGCAGTTCAAGGTATGCTCGATGGCTTGCAGCGTAATGCCGGCGCGCAGCCGCGCGGCCTTCTCCTTGGTGAGGACACAGGCCTGCTGGGCGAAAACCGGCGACGCGCCCACGAGCGCAAAAACCAATGCTGTGATGACCGACTTCATCTCTCCGTGACGCCTCCGCTGTCGGCGCCTCACCGGCGCCGAATGAATCCCCCCGTTCACCTTCTTTAGCGGATAGCCTCGCGACGGGCCAGTTCGGCCTAGAGCCTTTTCGGTTCTGATGGAATCAGAACCGAGCTCTAGGTTTTTGTTTTGACGCATTTTCTTCACGCGAACCGGCAGCCACTTCGCTCGAAAATGCTCTAGGACGTTGGGGCGGAACGTCGCGGCGCCGGCCCGGCCGGCTGCGCGGCCTCGGGCGCCGGCGCGGCGGCTGGCGCAGGCGCGGCCGGCACATGGCCCGGCTCGCCGTAAATACGCACCGCCAGCGATCTGGCATATTGGTCGGTCAGCTTGCGGTCCACATCCGCGGGATCCTGCGAGGCGGCAATGGCCGCACCGATCACGCCGTTGATCACTGCGTCGGCAGCCTCGACATGCTGGAATTGGGCGATAACGGCGCCAGACTTGTCCGCCACTGAGACTGTGGTGCCCACCGCGTTCCGGCTGCCGATCAGAAGCGATGCCACCGCGTTCTTGTATTCGACGCTATCGACCGAAATCAACAGATTGGCCGGCCGGCCATTGGGCATCTCACGCACGACCGTGGCGCGCGTCGCCCCCTCGATGCCCCTTCCAATATCCGTGGCGCTCTTCACGGTGGGTTTTGTCGTCACCGATACGCTCTGGATCGACAAAGGCCCGGTCTGGTCCACAAGCGGTGTCTGGCAGGCCGCCAGACATCCGGCAAACGCAACGACAAGTGCAAATTTGTATGATTTACGCAACATAGCTCCCCCCCTGAACGCTCGAGCTTGTTAAGCAGGGCTGGAGGAGGAAAGAAACGGAAATCTATCGGCATCCGCTATATTTTGAGCGAAGGTGGCAAAGAAGCCACAGAAATGGGATTAACTGCACCACAGGAGGAATTAATTGCATGTTTCTGACACGGATTGGGCCGCCTGTGCTGCATCGGCTTCGTGTGCGCCGATGGCTGGAGCCTCGCCGATTGGAAAGGCGGGCGCAGCAGCATGCTTCGCTTTCTCGGCGACGAGTGCTAAATTCGCCCGGCCATTTTGCCCAACAGATAGAGGTTCCCTTGAGCGCGCCGCTTGTTGTCACCATTCCCCACGATCTGGGTCAGGCGGAAGCAACCCGGCGTTTGCAGACCGGCATTGACGGGCTCGGCAGCAACATCGGCGGCGTGCTGCATCTGGAGGAGAAGCGCTGGGACGGCAACACGCTGTCTTTCAGAGTGAGCGCCGTCGGCCAGGTCGTGAGCGGCACCGTGCTGGTGCAGGAAAAGGACGTCCAGCTGGAGGTCGCGTTGCCGTGGCTGCTTCAGCGCATCGCTGAACGCTTCCTGCTACGCATCCGCCAGGAAGCGACAATCCTGCTCGAAAAGCCTTCACCCAAAGCCTGAAGGCGACGAAGCTCAGGTTCCGAACGGTAATTGATGCCGATCCTGAAAACATTCAGGTCCCCCTGCAAACATTTGTTCGAGCTAAATAAAAATCGGTGTGCGTCACATTGGATTTGAGCCAAATTTGCATCGTTGTCCGAAGAACCGGGCCGAAACGACGCGGGCCGCGCGCGCCTGTTCTGTCTTGAATCCCTATGGGTCGCACTTTAGGCTGCCGGAAGGCACGGCTCCGGCGGGAGGCGGATATGACAGACCGAACCGACCTGATACAGCGTTTGCGCATGCGCGCCGTCGAAATTCATCGCTGCGGCGATGCGGGACGCGCGCAACTGTTTGGCCGCACGATCGAAGTGCTGTTGTACAATGAGCATCCAAGCTTCGGGCGGGCGGTGGCGTCCGAATTGAAGATGGCCGCGACCGGTTTGACCGACCCGCGGACGCGGGTGCTGATAGATGATGCTTTGAGGGAATTGGAGCCCTAGCAGACGGGCCACGAACCAGCGATGTCGGGGAAACTGGCCGGTGCACTTCCAGTTCTTAAGCAGGCCGCCATTTCATCCAGTAGGTCAGCCGCTGTGAGGCATTCCTGTCCTCGCCGGTAATGATAAAGCCCTGCTTCTCATAGAAGCGGATGGCGCGGGCATTGTCCTGATTGACCTGCAGGTCCAGACCCGAGGGCGATAGGCGCCGCGCGGCGGCGATCAGCGCCTCCGCCATGCCTGAGCCCCAGGCCTCCGGCGCCACCACGATCTGATCGAGATAGAGCGTCTTCGGATCGACGGTGACGAAGCCGGTCAGGACGCCGTCGCTTTCCGCCACCGTGATCCGCGTTTGCGCCACAAGCTCGCTCCGCCAGCGCTCGCGCCACCAGCCAAGGCGCGCGACGAAGTCGATATCGGGATAGGTCTGCTGCCAGGTGCGCAGCCACAGAGCGATCGCTGCGTCCTCGTCGGCGGTGATGTAAGGGCGAAGGGTCGCCTGTGAATCAGTCGTCTTGGTGAGAATGAAACGAATCCTTTGCAAGTGTAATTGCGCTGACCGCCGGCTATTCAAAGACAGTAGGCCAACGAACACATCTGACGCCCGGTTACGACGACCGTGCGGGTGTGAATGCTTTCGATCTTATTGCCAGAAAACAGAGGAATTCGAAAAACTTCCTTTAGGTTTTATTGTCAAGCTAGACACTATCATTCATGAAGTATCCAAATAAAGGGCTACATCATGCAACGTGTTTTGATTTTGCAATCGGACGACCCCCTCTACGAAATGATTTGGCGGATCGGCGAGAACCAGTTTGAGATCGAGTGGCATATCGCTGGCCCTAACGGTGGCCTGCGCACACGTCCGGCAACCGGCTGGGATCTTCTGATCCTATCAAGCAAAATCAGATTTCAACCTGTATAGGTTGATTGCAGCGCACCCCTGCACGTAAAAACCCGCCCCCCAAGGAACGCCGGGCCAAGACAGGGGAAGAGCCGATTCGCTACCATCAAGAGGGTATGGTGCTGACCCCCACGAAATTCGGGTCGCATTTCGCGCCCTGAACCGTCTGTTATTTTCCGTGCTCGCCATCCTCGAATAAGTGAGCGGGCAAACGGTTTGCGATCTTGCGGACAGTGATTTCGACAATTCGCATTAGACCTATGGGTGGATGTCGAAAGCCGACTGCCCGAACCCTCTTGAGCAATAACGACAGCAAGCCAACCGTTCGCAATGGTGCGCGATCGCATGCGGTTGCTCGATGCTATAGATGTCAGCGTCCGGCCGAGTCGTCAGCCTTGCGCTGACCTCCGCCGAGCCTGGATGAAATGACTGGAGCCCTGACTGTGAATCGCATGCTCGCTGTATTGCTTGGCCTCTTCCTTGGATGCTCTTCCACTGTTCTGGCGCAGGCGCCTGCGTCAACAGAGCCCGCGTCGAAAGAACCCATTGCACCGGTAGACGCCAAAGCCACTCGGGAGACCATCGCGAAACTGAACCCTTATGTCACCCTGCTCAACCGAACCATGAGAGCCTCGGATTCGATCGCTCGTTATGAAAGTTGGGTGAACATGAATACAGGCCCCACCGGCAAAGAACGCATTGTTTACGGGCTATACTCTCTCTACGATGTGCGTGATGAAATCGACAAGGCGAAGGCCGCCGTTGCCGCACCACCAACCATGCCGGCGCTGGATGCAGCCATTCCCGATTACATCATGGCCTACGAAACGCTGGCGCCGATTGTGACCGAAGCAGATGGCTATTACTCCCGCAAAGACTACGCGGACGACAAGATGGCCGGTGGCAAGGAACTACACGCCCGCCTTGCTCCCGCTATAGCCGCCTTCCGCAAGGAACGGGCCCGTGTCGACGCGCTCCTCGGCATCGAAAAGGCGAAAGCCGACGCGGCGGAGCTGGCGCTGATCGAACAGACAGAAGGTAAGAAGGCGCGCTGGCAAGTCGCCAACGTCATGCTACGCGCCCGTCAGGCGGTAGGTCTGTTTCCGTCGCAAAACAAACCGGTTATCGACTTGCCGGCCTTTGAGGCCGCCGTACTGTCCTTTGCTGCCGCTGTTAAGGAGATGGACGCTTATTCGGCGGCCAATCCCGGCTCGTTCTTCGTTTTCGAATCTCGCCCGCGCGACTTCCTCGGTAAGTTGCGCACATTCCGGGATAAGCTGCAGAAGTCCAAGGGCGACGCTCGCAAGGGAGCTGGCCGCGATCTCGAATGGCTGATTCGCGACTACAACATGATGGTTTCAACATCCCGAGACGCCACCAGGTTCGCCAAGTAATTCGTCGTTCCTGCCCTTCTACTGCCATGTCATAGGTACGATCAACGGCCAGCAACATGGACTCGGCGAGAAACCAAAAGGCAGTTTCATGCGCTTGAGTACGCTGCCGCTCACACAAGTTCGGAAGGGTATATCTGCTCGATATTTGACGATTTGGGTGTCAAAACTGGCAAATCATCGATTTCATTGGCGCGCCCAAGGGGAATCGAACCCCTGTTTTCGCCGTGAAAGGGCGACGTCCTAGACCGCTAGACGATGGGCGCGGGTGTTGGCGGGAAGCTCGGCTATGCCGGAAGGTGCAAACCCCGCGAACCGGGGCCGGTATAATCGGCGGTTTCCGGCAATGCAAGCCATTCCAGCGTCCTGGAGCAAACTTGCCCCGGTTTTTCCGCAGGCCTGGCGTTCGGCCTGCCCCTATTCAGGAAAAGCCGCATCCAGAAGCCGCATGCGCACCCTTTCGCCCCCGCCCCAGCGGTCGATGCTGAGCGTGCCGGCGAGATGCATGATCTGGCCCCTGCCCTTGATCAGCGCCTGGCCCAGCGGACCGTCGGCACAGCGGAAGGCGATGGCCTCGATGCGGGCGCCGTCGGCGGACTGGGCGCGCACGCGGATATGCTTGCCGCCAACGAGCGCCGCATCGAGGATGCGATGCGCGGCGAGCGCGAACACAGGCTCCGGATTGCCGGCGCCGAACGGGCCGGCGCGCTCGATCTCGGTGACGATTTCCTTGCGCGCGCCCCCGGCGGTGAAGGCAGCGTCGATGGTGAGCGAGCGGTCGAGCCTGGCGCGCGTCACCGCCTCGCCCAGGCGCTCCTCGAGCCAAGCGCGGAACGCGCCCAGGGTCTCGCGCTCCAAGGTGACGCCGGCAGCCATCGTATGACCGCCGCCTTTGACGAGCACGCCCGCGTCCACCGCCGCGCGCACGGCGCGGCCGAGATCGACGCCGAGGATCGAGCGGCCCGAGCCGGTGCCCGTCATGCCGCCCATGGCGATGGCGAAGGCAGGCCGGCCGAACCGCTCCTTCAGCCGCGAGGCGACAAGGCCGACGATGCCCGGATGCCAGCCTGGCGATGCGGTGACGATCACGGCCGCACCCTCTTCCTCCAGGCCTAGCGCAGCGAGCGCCTCGGCTTCAGCTTCCGCCACGGCCACCTGTTCGAGCGTCTGGCGCTCCTTGTTGAGGCGGTCGAGCTCGCCGGCGATGCGCGCCGCCTCCGCCTCATCCTCGATCATCAACAGGCGCGCGCCGAGCGAGGCATCGCCGATGCGCCCGCCCGCGTTGATGCGCGGCCCGATCATGAAGCCGAGCGAAAACGCCTGCGGCGGTCCGTCGGCGCCGGCCGCATCGAAGAGCGCACGCAGGCCGATGCGCCGCCGGCCGTGGATCACCTGCAGACCCTTGCTGACGAAGGCGCGGTTGAGCCCCTTCAGCGGCACGACATCGGCGACGGTCGCCAGCGCCACAAGGTCGAGGCTCATCAGCAGGTCCGGCGCCGGGCGCGTGGCGCTCCAGAAGCCCTGCTCGCGCAGACGCCGGTTCAGCGCCACAAGCGTCATGAACACGACGCCGGCGGCGCACAGATGTCCGAGCCCCGAGAGATCGTCGAGCCGGTTCGGATTGACGATGGCCGTCACCCGCGGAAGTTTTTCCGGCGCCTGATGGTGATCGAGCACGATGACGTCGAGGCCCAGGCGTGCGGCTTCAGCGAAGGGCCCCGCGCTGGCGGTGCCGCAATCGACCGTGACGAGCAGGGTCGCGCCGTCGGCCGCCAGTTTGGCAATGGCTTCCGGATTGGGGCCATAGCCTTCAAAGATCCGGTCGGGAATGTGGATGGCGTTGGGCGTGCCGCAATGGCGCAGAAACTCCGCCAGCAGGGCCGACGAACAGGCGCCGTCGACATCGTAATCGCCGAAGATGGCGACCCGCTCGCCGGCCTGCACGGCACGGGCGAGGCGCGCCACCGCCGGCTCCATGTCGACCATGGTGGCGGGATCGGGCATCGAGGCGCGCACGGTCGGATCGAGGAAGTCGGCCACGGTCTCGGGCGTCACACCGCGCCCGGCGAGCACCCGCGCCAGAATGTCGGACAGGCCGAACTGCTGCACCATGGCCTCGGCGACGGCTCTGCCCTCCGGGCCAAGGCGGTCACGCCAGGGGACGCCGAGAACGGAGCGTTCGACGTTGAGAAAGGCTTGTTTCGGCGCGCCTGCAAACATGCGCACAGTTTAAGGCATTGATCCCGGCAGGTGGCAGACGGATTTGAGAACAGACCGTGTCCAAACACAGGAAATGCGAGAGCTGTCTAAGCCCTCGCATGGCCGAACAGTCCAGAAGCGCTGGTGGAGCGATCAGACGTCGAGCGGCTGATTCGCGCTTGCCGGTTGGACCTGCGGCTGAGCCGGTTTCTGCTCAGCCGACTTCTGCTCAGCCTGCTGCTGCATGGACACGGCGGCGCGCGCCGAGAGCAGCAGGTCCTCGCCGGTGTAACCGTCGATGGGATACATGGCGGTGCCGATGCGCAACTGGATGTCGTTTTCGCCGAATTGCGGCAGACGCATCTTGGCAAATGTGACGGCGCGACGGATGCGCTGTTCGATGATCGGGAAATCGCCGCGATTGCGGATCTCCGCGACCAGGATGCCGAACTCGCCTTCGCTCAGCTTGGCGACCACATCGGAAAAACGCAGCGCGGCGCTGATGCTGCTGCCGACCGCGTTCTGCACCGCTTCGATCTCCGCCTCGCTGTGGCGCGTGCGCAGATCGGCGATATCCATGATCGACGCATGCATCACGCCGGTCTTGAGTTCCTGGACCAGCGCCACGGGGATAGCCTGGTCGATTGCACCCAGCAGAACGGCGCCGTCGTTGATGACCGGACGGGCGGGCTGCACTTTCGCCAGATCGGATGCGCGGCGACCCTCGCGCACTTCGCGTTGCGCCGGCGCGCCTGTGACTTCCATTCCCGGCAGCGCTGCCGCAAGCTGGCCAATCGCACGGGCGTTGCGATAGACCATCAGCGCATAGAAGCCGACGATGCCGAGGATCACCGCGCCGGTCAGCATCCAGATCGTGGCGATCGTCGAGGCGGAAGCCGACAGCGAGCGGCCGACAAACAGCATCCGGCGCAGGTCGTCGCTAAGAAGCTGGGCAACCACCGTGTTCAGCGACTGAGCCGACTGGGCGATGGCTTCGGAGTGGATGACGAAATAGTCGTTGCGCCGCGTCGTCGCCACATCGTCACCGATGCTGCGCAATGCGTTATCGTATTTGCCGCGCAGGTCGGCATAACCGCGAACGAATTGCCCGCGCAGCGCATCGCCGTCAGGATAATTGCGAGTGACCGCCGCGGCCGAGGCATCAAGCTGCGCCATGGTCTGCGCGAAACGCTGCGGAAAACCTGGACGCTGAATCGACGCCTGGGCGCGCAATTCCACATCCGGCACTGTCAGCGAATCCCCGAACCTGTTGAGATCCGAGAGTTGCTGGCTGTAGCGTTCCATCTGGGCGACCATGTCGGTCTGCGCCGCGGTGGTGAATTGGGTGGCGAACATCGCCAGCGCGAGCGCGACGCAGGTCGCGAGGATCACGCCGATAGCCGTCAGTCCGGGCCGCGCAAAAGCAGTCATAACCAAAACTCCAGCCAAAATGTCTTGCGCTCGTCCCCTGCTCCCATCGATAATTCATTGAGGCGGTACAGAGATTTGCTTCGAGCGACGTCCTTTACGGAAGATGAATGGCCTGCCGCACGGGACCTCTTAAAATTTGCTCGAAAGCAATGAAATTCCGATGAATGCCGTGGAAGTCCTGTGGAACTCCCAGCCAACCAATTGGACGCCGCGCGTGAAATGCATATCAGCTATGCATTACATGATGAAAAATTCAACGATCCGGAAAATACTTGTAAAATTATAGGCTTCAGCGGAGCCGGCAACAAAAAGCCCGGCGGCAGCGTCTTTCCGATGCTGATCGGAAAGACGCTGCCGGTTCTAAAATGAGCGCATTTTCTTCACGCGAACCGGTATCCACTTCGCTTGAAAATGCGTCTCATGGCCGGGCTTTTCCTGATGAAAACGCTCTTCCTTATTTCGCCCGCGAGGCCTGCCACTTGGCGTCGGTCGCACCGGTCTTGGCTGTCCCTTCGATGGTGTCGCCGTTGACCCGGCCGCTGTAGGTCGCATTGCCGGCGGTGAAGGTGATCTGATCGCCGGCGAGTTTGCCGTTCGAGATCGGCGCCACCACATTGCCGGTCTTCACCGTGCCGGTGAGCATCTGAAACTTCTGCTCGAAGGCAATCTCGCTGTCACCACTGCGCCAGGCGCCGTCCACCTTCGCCGGCACCAGCCAGAAATAGGCGCGGCAATAGGAGGTGCAGCCGTCCGTCGCCTGCACGCTCTCGTCCGCCGTCCAGTCGCCCATGTCGAACGTATTGGAAACCAGCCGCGTGCCCGGCTTCATGTCGAGCAGCTTCGGCCGCAGGCGCAGGTTCAGGTTGGGCAGGAGAAACATCGTGATGACATTGGCCTTGGAAAAATCGCTCTCGAAAATATCGGCCTGCTCGAACCTCGCCTTGCCCTCGACGCCCGCTTCCTTGGCGTTGCGCTGCGACAGCGCCACCATGTCGGGATTGTACTCGATGCCCAGCGCATTGAGGCCGCGCTTGGCAGCGGTGATCACGGTGCGGCCATCGCCCGACCCGAGATCGACCAGATAGTCGGCCGGCGTCACCTTCGCCATGTCGAGCATGCGGTCGACCAGCGCCTGCGGCGACGGCACCCACACGACATCCTTGCCCTGCTGGCCCACATGCGGCTCGAAAGCCGGCGCCGGCTGCGCTGAAGCAGAACCAAAACCGGCAGAACCAAAACCCGCAGAACCGAAACTCAAGACCGCGGCGACAACCGCCATCGGCAACGAACGAGACGACAACAACGCGATTTTCATACTTCCCTCCAGAATGAACGCCCGCACAGCCAAGGTGGAACAGCGCAAGCTCAGCGCAGCACGCCCTATGCTCCTCACACGACGGTTTTATCTTGATTTTCACCCGAAGCGTCGGGCTCGCACGGTCAAATGTCAAGCAGGCTCATGCGCCCGCAGATCACAAACGCATCAGCACCGGCGCCAAGCAAACATTTCCACGCATGCTGATGGTTGCATGTGATCCTTCGCGGCAAGTCGCACGTTTCAGTGATGCAGCACGCAGAGAAAGGAACCATATGAGACAATACCTTGTCGGCTATGTATCGGCCGCCGTGTGCATGCTGGCCCTCGACTTCGTCTGGCTGTCGACGACCGCGCAATCGGTCTATCGCCCCGCGCTCGGCGACCTGCTGCGTCCCGATGTGAATATTCCGCCCGCCATTTTGTTCTACCTGCTCTATGTGTTCGGCATCGTCTTCTTCGGCGTCATGCCGGCCTTGAAAACCGGTGGGTGGACGACAGCCGCCCTCAATGGCGCCATGCTAGGCCTTGTCGCCTACGGTACGTACGATCTCACCAACCAGGCAACCCTGGCGAAATGGTCCACGACCATCACCTTCCTCGACCTGTGCTGGGGAACATTTCTTACGGCGCTCAGCGCCACCGCGGGATTCTTCGGCGCCAGGTCTTTCGGCGGCTAGATATCAGGTCCTGACGGTCGGTTTGAGCAGATAGTGGCTCACCCCCCATTCCTCGCCCCCCGCATGGCCGAACAGCCCCGCGGTCGCCAGGAAGAACAACCGCCAGCGGCGTGCCCACAGGCCGGCGTCATCACCATAGACACTCTGCAGGATGCGATCGATCGCCGCGCGGTTGGCATCGAAATTGGCGAGCCAGTCATCGGCTGTCTTTTGATAATGCCGGCCGTTCCACCAATGCTCGCTCTCAACCTCGAACAAGTCCGGAAACTGACGGATCAGCGCCCGGCTCGGCATGATGCCGCCGGTGAAGAAATGCTGCGCGATCCAGTCGCTCTTGTCGGTCTCGTCGAATTTGTAGGAGCCGAGCCGATGCGTGAAAATGTGGATGAACAGCCGGCCATCCGGCTTCATCCAATTGCGCACCCGCGTCAGCAGCGCTTGCCAATTGCTCATATGCTCGAACATTTCCACCGACACGACACGATCGAACGTTGTCTCCGGTTCAAACGCGTTCATATCGGCGGTGATGACGTTCAGGTTGGAAAGCCCGCGCGTCCGCGCCTGCGCGACAATATAGGCGCGCTGCGAATTCGAATTGGAGACAGCCGTGATGCGCGCCTTGGGATAACGCCCCGCCATCCACAACGACAGCGAACCCCAGCCGCAGCCGAGTTCCAGAATATCCTGGCCATCCGCAAGCCCTGCATGGCTCGCCGTTTCCGACAGCGCGGCGGCTTCCGCGGCGGCAAGCTCCACGGGGATGCCCTCGGCATAAAGGCAGCACGAATATTTGCGATGTGGCCCCAGCACGAGCGCGAAAAAGTCCGCCGGCACTTCGTAGTGTTGCGCATTGGCGGCATCCGCGTGCACGGCAATCGGTGAACGCGCCATTTCCCGAGCGAAACGCCGATCTGCCCCTGCTCCACCGGACGAAAGCTGGCGGCACGTGCGGCCAACCAGAAATTGTATGCCCGCCCGGCTGATGAAATCCGGCACCGGCAGCGCTTCAGCAGTGACAATGGCCTTCTCGACGAACCCCATGAGATCAATCCTTGCTGTGAGACGGGGCTGGAGGCAGTGGCAAGAAAGCACTGGTGCGCTGACGGTAAACGCGAAAACGATCGCCGTATTTCTTCAGCATGTGATCTTCGAGCGGCGGAATGCCCGAAACATGATTGAGCAGCCAGTACATGCAGACCGCACCACCGAGCGCGAGCCAGCCCCAGTGATAGGCGCCGGTAAAGTCGATGGCGAAGAGTGCATAGGCAAGCCAGCCGGACCATTCGAAGAAATAGTTCGGATGCCGCGACCAGCTCCACAGGCCGGCATCGCAGAAGCGATCGTCATTTCCAGGAATCGCCCGGAATGCCCGTAACTGCGTATCCGCCAGACCTTCTCCAGCGATGGCGGTGAGACCCACGGCCAGCGCCAGCGCGTCCTGCGGGCGAAACACTGTCACCGGCGACCAGGCGGCGAGAGCCACCGACATTGCAAGCGGAACGCTGACCAGCGCCTGGCCTTGCAGCAGTTTGAACATGCCTTTCGAGGCATCCGCGCCCCAGTCCTCTTTCATCTTGTGGTAGCGCGGATCGTCCGTGATGCCTCTGGTGCGGCGTACGAGGTGAGCGCCGAGCCGCAGCGACCAGAGCAGCATCAAGCCGGTTGCGAGAAGAACGCGGACAAGCGATCCCTGCTGCTGGGACAGGGCTGCCAACGCAGCCGCGGCGCTGACGGCCCCAACGCCGAACGTCCAGCACACATCGACCCAGCCGGCATTGCCGGTACGGCGCTCGATGCGCCAGGCGACCATCATGATCAGCGACAGGCACACCGAGACCACGATCAGAAGGATCAGGAAGATCGATACGGACATCGCATCCTCCTGTCTCCCGGCGTCAGAACCGCACGAACGGCTGCATCAGACGGCCGAGCCAACCTTCAAGACGAATGTCACCCTGCATCGCCACGAGGCAGATACATTCCAAGCCGTCATCGACAACCGGCGTATGCGCGACCCCGCTGTCGGCTTCCTCGATATCGCCTACGCCGAAGTGACCGAGTTCGTGACTGAAAGCGCCCTTCAGCACCAGGGTCAGTTCCGTGCCTGTATGATGGTGATTGAAAAGTTGCGTTCCAGGCTCTGCCTTCAACATGAAGGCCCGCGTTCCATTCTCCCGGGGCAGATCGATCGGGCGCCAATAGATGCCGGGGCCGGTCCAGCGCCACCGCCCGGCGCTATAAAGGTCCAGAATGCCATCGACGCCCACGGGCGGCCGACGCCTCGCACGCGCAGGCGCAATCATCGGCAGCTCGGCATCGATCGCAGCCAAAGCGCGTGCCCGGCGCGCAGGATCAAATTCGGCGGCAGGCGTCTCCTCAAGCAGGGCGCCGCCGAGACATTCGAACTGCATGAGGGCCCGCCGGCATTGCGGGCACATGGCAATATGGGCCGCGACGACGAAGGCGTTCGCCTCGTCCATCGCATTGGCCGCGAACTCGGCAAGCAGCAGATCGCTGGGATGATGTGAAATGCTCACGCCACCTCCTCCAGGATCTGACGAAGCCGGCCCATGGCGAGCCGCAATCTGGATTTGACTGTGCCGAGCGGTATGCTCAGGCACGCGGCGATATCGCCGTGCGCCTTTCCTTCTATAAACGACAATTTGACGACCTCGGCCTGTTCCACCGGTAGCTGTTGCATGGCGAGCCGAACCCGCTGTTCGCGCTCGGCAAGGCTGACGATCTGGTCCGGCTGCTCCTGGGCTTCCGGTTCCACTGTTTCGAGCGCCGCATGCAGCCTGGCGCGGCGCTCGCGTCGTAAGGCGTCGATGCGCAGGTTGCGAGCGATGGTGAACACCCAGGCGGCGACGCTGGCACGCGAAGGATCGAAGAAATCCGCTTTGCGCCACAATGTCAGCATGGCGTCCTGCGCCAGGTCTTCAGCCAGTTCCGAAGCAGCCCCCGTGCGCATCAGCATGGCTTTGATGCGTGGCGCGAAATGATCGAACAATTGGGCAAACGCCTGCTTGTCGCGAAAATCCACGATACGCCGGACCAGAGCTGAATGATCGGTGTCAGGCTTCAACGGCTCTTCATCATTCTTTCCAGCAACACGCCGACATCCGGCGTATGACCTCACCCCCGCATGGGCCGACCGGCTGAACGATATATACGCCAATCCTTCCGGTTCGAGACGGGTCATAACCTGCATACCCACAAGTACGCTGGACAGATGTAACTGGATCACCCGATTTTCAGTCGTGACCGTCCTTATCGAAAATTGTTTCGTGTCCGCCGCCGGCCCCTTGCCGATCTTCGCCGCAGCACTAGGTCGGCTTCAAAACAACCTGATTCCCGCCCTGAACCGCCCCGATCGTTTTCAATTCGAGAGGTTTCCAATGCGCATTGCAGCCATTTTCCTCGCTGCGCTTGCTTCAAGCGCCCTGCAGCCAGCCCTCGCGCAAGACGCCGGCAGGGCCATGACCGGCAAATGGGCGCGCAGCGACGGCGTCGCACAAGTGCGGATCGCGCCCTGTGGCGGGCAGATATGTGCGGTTAATACCGCCATCAAAGGCGGCGACGGCAGCGAGAAGGTCGGCGACCGGCTGGTGATGACAGTCAAGCCGGCTTCTGCCAACACGCTTAGCGGCACGGCCTACGATCCGCAGCGCAAGATGAGCTACAATATAGATATCACGGTCGCCGAGAACCAGTTGAGCACCCGAGGCTGCGTCCTTGGCCGGGTGCTCTGCAAATCGGTGTCCTGGCAACGTATCCACTGATCACTCTATGTTGATCACCCTTTAAAGTGCTCAGCCAAACCATCTGTGATCCATCGCCGAACCCGGATCGTAACAAGTGCATCAAAACAAGATGCGTGTCGCGATTTCGGGACATAGCGAGGACCCGACATGGATGGTCGCCCTTATTCGCGCAAGAAGATTGCGATCGTCGGCACAGGCATTTCCGGCATGTCGGCGGCGTGGCTGCTTGCACCACATCACGACATCACGGTCTACGAACAGGCGGGACGCATCGGCGGCCACTCCAACACGGTGATGGTCGATACGAAGGATGGACGGATCCCCGTCGACACCGGCTTCATCGTCTACAATGAGACAACCTATCCCAACCTGACCGCCATGCTGGCGCATCTCGGCGTTGCAACCAGCGCGACGGAAATGTCGTTCTCCGCGTCGCTGCAGGGCGGCGATGTCGAATATTCCGGCGAGAACTTCGCGGGACTTTTTGCGCAACGTCGCAATCTCTTTCGTCCACGCTTCTGGTCCATGCTTTATGATCTGCAGCGCTTCTATCGCCAGGCGCCGCGTGATCTCAAACGGCTGGCCATGGGCGAGGTCTCGCTCGGCGAATATCTCGAACGCGGCTCCTATGGTTCGGCCTTTCGCGACGATCACCTGCTGCCGCTCGCTGCCGCCATCTGGTCGGCGCCCATGAGCCGCATTCTTGACTATCCGGCAGCCTCCTTCATCCGCTTTCAGGCCAACCACGGCCTGCTCAATCTGATCAACCGGCCGATCTGGCGCACGGTGAAGGGCGGCAGCCGCGAATATGTGAGCCGGCTGACGCAACCGTTCGCCGCTCGCATTCGCCGCAATGCCGCCGTCACGCGCATCCTGCGCGACATCGAAGGCGTCGATGTACGCGATGCAACCGGCGCCATCGAACATTATGATGACGTGGTCCTCGCGACTCATGCCGATCGGGCGCTCGCGCTGATCGACAATCCTTCACCGCGGGAACATGAGATTCTCTCGGCTTTTCGCTACAGCTCCAACGTCGCCTACCTGCACAGCGACACAGGCCTGATGCCGAAGCGCAGGAGCGTCTGGGCGAGCTGGAACTATCTCGATCTCGGCCTCAAAAGCGAGCCGGACTGCCTCACAGTGACCTACTGGATGAACCGGCTCCAGAACATCGACCCGGCGCATCCGCTGTTCGTCACGCTCAATCCGGCGCGCCCGCCTGCCGCCGACAAGCAGATCACAAAGGAGATCTACGAACATCCGACCTTCGACGCGAAGGCGATCGCGGCACAGGGCAAGGTCTGGTCGCTGCAGGGATGCGCCAACACCTGGTTCTGCGGAGCCTACATGGGCGCCGGCTTCCACGAAGACGGGTTGCAGGCGGGCCTTGCCGTCGCCGAAGCGCTTGGCGGCGCGCGCAGGCCCTGGCGCGTGCCAAATGAATCGGGACGCATCATCGTCACACCACGTTTGGAGACACAGATGGATCTCGCCGCATGAGCTTCCTGTCGCGCATCTATGTCGGCGCCGTCACCCATTCCCGGGTGCGACCGCGCCGACATAAATTGCGCCACGGTTGCTTCTGGCTCCTCTTCGATCTCGACGAGATCGAGAGGCTCGACAGAAAGCTGCGCTGGTTCTCGTTCAATCGCTTCAACCTGCTCAGCCTTCATAACCGCGACCACGGCAACGGAAGCGCGACGCCGTTGCGTACCCAGATCGAGCGGCATCTGCGCGATGCCGGCATCGACATCGACGGCGGCGCCGTTCAACTGTTGTGCATGCCGCGCGTGCTGGGTCATGGCTTCAATCCGCTCAGCCTGTACTTCTGCCATCATAAGGAGGGCATGCTTGCCGCGATCGTCTACGAGGTCCACAACACTTTTGGTCAACGCCACTCTTATCTCATCCCGATAAGCAACGGCGCGACAAAGGAAATCCGCCAGAGCTGCGACAAGCGCTTCTACGTTTCCCCCTTCATGGACATGGACATGCGTTACGACTTCCGCATCGCCCTGCCGGCGGATCGCGTCGGCGTGGCCATCAAGACCAGCGATGCGGACGGCCCCATGCTCTACGCGGCACTGGCCGGCACTGCGCTCGAGCTTTCGGACGCAACGCTGCTGCGGACCTTCGCCACGCATCCACTGCTGACCCTGAAAGTGGTTGCCGCCATCCACGGCCACGCCCTGGTCATCTGGCTCAAAGGCGTCCGCCTGCGGCCTCGCCCGCCGGCCCCGGAAGCGCCGGTCACTGCGGTCTCGTCCCGCGTGTAGACCATGCACGACTGGCGGCCTGATGAATTATTGTGCGATGCACAATTTATAACCGCCGAATTTGCCTTGATGATCACCGTCGGCCTGGGCGTTGCACCCAGCGTGCTGGCACGGCGATTGCCTAAAGGTCATGCAACCGGCTCGAAGCAGGCGCCGCCCGCCATCTTCGGTTGGCCTCATCCCTCCGCGACAGGGTTGGCGCGGGCTCGTCATTCGGTGGAATAGCTCTTGCTTGATTCAACGCAAAGACGACCGCAGGGAACTGGAGCTTTGGCTGAGATGCGGAAAGGGCCGGTTTCGTCAGGCTCGGAACCGGGCGAACAACGCGACGCCAACCTGAAAATCGCGATTGTCGACGAGAGCGCCATCCGCGCGGCGATCCTTGCGGACGGCCTGCGCGAGGCCGGCTTCACGCATGTGACGCGCATCGACGAGACGCGCAACCTGCTGGCGCGCGTCTACGCCATAGATCCCGACGTCATCCTGATCGGCTTGGAAAGCCCCAGCCGCGACACCCTGGAACAGTTGTTCCAGATGAGCCGCGTGGTGAAGCGGCCGGTCGCCATGTTCGTCGATCAGAGCGACCGCGCCTCCATTCAGGCGGCCATGGACGCGGGTGTTTCGGCCTATATCGTCGACGGGCTTCGCAAGGACCGGGTGACGACGATTCTCGACCTGTGTATTTCCCGTTTCAATGCCTTTTCCAAGCTGCAGACCGAACTCGATCAAGCCAAGGGCGCGCTTGAAGAACGCAAACTGATCGACCGGGCCAAAGCCATCATGATGAAGGCCAAAGGCCTGACCGAAGAAGAGGCCTATTCGTTGATGCGCAAGACCGCCATGAACCAGAACAAGAAAATCGCCGAGATCGCCCAGGTCGTCATCACGGCCGCGGAGCTGCTCGGATGACAGTCACGCGGCTTCGCATCGGCTATATTCCGCTCGTGGACGCCGCAGCACTGCTGGTTGCGGCAGATTGCGGCTTTGCCGAAGCGCAAGGGCTGGAAATCGAACTTATGAAAGAGGTGTCGTGGTCGAACGTCCGCGACAAACTCAATCTCGGACTGTTCGATGCCGCGCATATGCTTTCGCCGCTTGTCATCGCATCGAGCCTCGGCCTCGGCCACGTCCGCGTTCCGATCATCACGCCATTCAATCTGGCGCTCAACGGCAATGCGATCACGATTTCACCGCAGCTTCACGCCGCGCTGTCCGATCATGCCACCGGCGATTTGACGGACCCGCATATCTCGGCGCGCGCGCTCGCGCAGGTCGTCGCTCAACGCAAGGCGCGCGGCGCCGAACCGCTGACCTTCGGCATGACGTTCCCCTTCTCCAATCACAATTACCAGTTGCGCTTCTGGATGGCGGCGGGCGGTGTCGACCCCGACGAAGACGTGCGCCTCGTGGTTCTGCCGCCGCCCTACATGGTCGAAAGCCTGGCGAGTGGCCATGTCGACGGCTTCTGCGTCGGCGCACCGTGGAATCTCGTCGCGGTCGAAGCAGGCGTGGGACATATTCTGCACCTGGGCTACGAGGTGATGGCGCGGGCTTCGGAAAAAGTGCTGGCCGTGCGCGAGCGTTGGGCAAACGACAACCCTGCCCTTTGCGCCGCTCTGATCCGCGCGCTGGCGGGCGCAGCCGACATGATCGGCGATCCCATGCATCGCGCGTCCGTGTCGGAGGTGATCGCGCGCCACATCGACGTGACGCCCGATCTCGTCGCGCGCGTTCTCGCCGGCTCCCTCCTGCTCTCGCCAAACGGCCCCACGTGCAACAACCCGCGTCACATCATCATCGGCAGCCAGACCGCAACCCGCCCCGATCCCGTGCAAGCCGCCTGGTTCTATGCCCAGCTTGTGCGCTGGGGTCAGGCCCCTCTGTCGGAAGAGATGCGAGCCAAGGCAATCGCGGCGTTCCGCGCAGACTTGTTTGATGCGGCCCTCGGCACATTGCCGTCCACCGGACATATGCCGACCGACCAGATCGGCGCTTTCGCCGGACCGGAGTTCAAGCCCGCCGATATCCAGAACTATCTCAATTTCTGGACCAACAAGCGCTCCGGGCCACGGCTCTCCCTCGTGCGTTGAACATGCCGTTTGCACAAATCACTGACAGGGTGATGCTTTGGCGGCCAGCAGCACACGCGATGTTGCCGTTGGGCGGTCTTCATAACCGGCTGGAACGGAGACCAATTCAAATCGACGCCCGGTTGGCACGCGTCTTGTATTCATAATCACGGGAGGCGCCATTGTGGCGCCCGGTCCAACGACGGGCCACTCAGCAATGCCGCTGTCCTGAAGGAAACGCGCATCCGCGCGCTTTCAGGACTGCGGCTTTTTTTTATTGGCTCGCGCGCAGCGCAAGACGGCGAACTCGAACGAAGGAACGATTGATGAGCAACACCGAGAACCGGCGCACCAGCGGCCCGATCGACCGTCGCAGCCTTCTCAAGACAGCTTCGGCTACCGCGGCGCTCGCCGCTGCCGCCAGGGTCAGCTTCCCTTCCGGTGCCTTCGCGCAAACGGCAGGCCCCGAAGTGCCCGGCATCAAGCTGGGCTACATCGCGCTGACTGATGCCGCCGAACTGATCATCGCCAAGGAAAAGGGGTTCTTCGCAAAATACGGCATGCCTGACGTCGATGTCGCCAAGCAGGCGTCGTGGGGCGCAACGCGCGACAACATCGTGCTCGGCGGCGCCAGCAACGGCATAGACGGCGCGCATATCCTGAGCCCGATGCCCTATCTGATCACGGCCGGCAAGGTCACGCAGAACAACATCGGTGTACCGATGTCGATCCTGGCGCGCCTCAACTGCGACGGCCAGGGACTTTCGGTTTCCAACGAGTACAAGGACCTCGGCATCACCATCGATGCGGGCAAGCTGAAAGCCGCCTTTGAGAAGAAGAAGGCCGAAGGCAAGGAGGTGAAGGTCGCCATGACCTTCCCCGGCGGCACCCATGATCTGTGGATCCGCTATTGGCTCGCCGCCGCCGGTATCGACCCGGACAAGGACATTTCCACCATCGTCGTGCCGCCGCCGCAGATGGTCGCCAATATGAAGGTCGGCAACATGGACGCCTTCTGCGTCGGCGAGCCGTGGAACGAGCAGCTCGTCAACCAGAACATCGGCTTCACCGCCGCCACGACCGGTGAATTGTGGAAATTCCATCCGGAAAAATGCCTGGGCGTGCGCTCCGACTGGATCGAGAAAAACCCGAAGGCGACACAGGCGTTGCTGATGGCCGTGCTCGAGGCTGCGCAATGGTGCGAAGCCGCGGCCAACAAGGATGAGATGTCTGCCATTCTCGGCAAGCGCCAGTGGTTCAACGTACCGCCCGCCGACATCATCGGCCGCCTGAAGGGCGACATCAATTACGGCAACGGCAGAGTCGTGAAAGGCACCGACCTGAACATGAAGTTCTGGGCGAACCATGCCTCCTATCCGTTCAAGAGCCACGACATGTGGTTCCTCGCCGAGGATATCCGCTGGGGCAAGTTCGAGCCGACGACGGACATCAAGACCCTGGTCGACAAGGTGAACCGCGAAGACCTGTGGCGCGCCGCGGCAAAAACGCTCGGCGTGGCCGCGGCAGACATCCCGACGTCCACATCCCGTGGCAAGGAAACATTCTTCGACGGCAAGATTTTCGATCCGGAGAACCCGTCGGCTTACCTATCGTCGCTCGCAATCAAGCGTGTTGCGTGAGTGACCACATGACAGGGCAAACGCGTCTGTAACGACGTTGCGTAGCGTTTTCCGATCCACTTGGATCGGGAAACGCGGCCGATTTTTAGATGAGAGCATTTTCTTCACGCGAACCGGTATCCACTTCGCTCGAAAATGCTCTCGTCGATGCGTCATTGGCTGTGGCGCGCAATCGCCACAGCCAGCTCACCAACAGCGGTGTCCGGATGCGTTGCGTCATCGAAAAAATCCCGCCTCGCGGCGGATATGACTGCGGAGAAAGATTTTGTCGCTTCACGTCCTCAAGAACGCCGATCCGACTCCGGCACCGGTCAGAAAGCCGGCAACAGTGATCCCGCTGAATTCAGGCAAGCCTTTTGCACAGGTTGCCAAAGACAAGCTCGCGACGATCGCCGTCGCCGTCCTGCCGCCGCTCGTCGTGCTGGTTCTGCTGCTGATCGTCTGGCAGCTCGCCTTCAGCCGGCCGGGCGCTGCCTTGCCGACGCCTCTGACGGTCTGGCGCGAAGCCCAGGATCTCATCCTGGATCCGTTCTTCCGCAATGGCCCGCAGGATATCGGACTTGGCTGGCGGGTGCTCACTTCCCTTCAGCGCGTGGCTACCGGCTTCGGTCTTGCCGCTGTGATCGGCGTGCTCGTCGGCGCCGTCATCGGCCAGTCGGTCTGGGCAATGCGCGGCCTCGATCCGATCTTCCAGGTGCTGCGCACCGTACCGCCGCTGGCCTGGCTGCCGATCTCGCTCGCCGCCTTCCGCGATTCAAACCCTTCGGCCATCTTCGTGATCTTCATCACCTCGATCTGGCCGATCATCATCAACACCGCAGTCGGCGTCCGCAATATCCCGCAGGACTACCGCAACATCGCCTCGGTGCTGCGGTTGAACTCCATCGAGTTCTTCTGGCGCATCATGTTGCCGGCGGCGGCTCCCTACATCTTCACCGGCCTGCGCATCGGCATCGGCCTGTCATGGCTCGCCATCGTCGCGGCGGAGATGCTCACCGGCGGCGTCGGCATCGGCTTCTTCATCTGGGACGCCTGGAACTCGTCGCGCCTGCCCGACATCATCGTGGCGCTCGTCTATATCGGCATCGTCGGCTTCCTGCTCGACAAGCTGGTCTCGGCGATCGGCGCCATCGTCACCCGCGGCGTGCAGGCCGCCTGAGGAGGATAGACATGGCAAGCAATTCCTATCTCAAGCTCGAACAGATCGGCAAATCCTTCTCGCGCGGTCCGGCGACAACGGAAGTGCTGCGCGACATCAACATGGTGATCAACCAGGGCGAATACGTCTCGATCATCGGTCATTCCGGTTGCGGCAAGTCGACCCTGCTCAACATCATCGCCGGCCTGACGCCGGTGACGACAGGTGGCGTCATCCTCGAGGAGCGTGAGGTCAACTCACCGGGGCCGGAGCGCGCCGTGGTGTTCCAGAACCACAGCCTCCTGCCCTGGCTCACGGTCTACGAGAACGTTGCGCTGGCGGTGAACAAGGTGTTCGCCGGCAAGAAGAGCCGCGCCGAGCGGCACGACTGGATCGAGCACAACCTGCAGCTCGTCCACATGCTGCACGCCAAGGACAAACGCCCCGCGGAAATCTCCGGCGGCATGAAACAGCGCGTCGGCATCGCCCGCGGCCTGGCGATGGAGCCGAAGATCCTGCTGCTCGACGAGCCCTTCGGCGCGCTTGACGCGCTGACCAGAGCCCATCTGCAGGACAGCATCATGGAAATCCACATGAAGCTCGGCAACACGATGGTGATGATCACCCATGACGTCGACGAGGCGATCCTGCTCTCCGACCGCGTGGTGATGATGACCAACGGCCCGGCCGCCACGATCGGTGAGATCCTCGACGTCAGACTGGCGCGGCCGCGCCGCCGCCTCGAGCTCGTCAACAACAAGGCCTATACGGAAGCCCGCGCCGCGGTACTCGAATTTCTCTACGCGCGCCACAAGGCGCCGACGATCGCCGCGTAAGCTTGCGCAGCAGCCGGCTCAGGTATTGGCCCACAGCGGCCGCTGCGCGAACCACTTCGCCATGAAGTCGATGAAGACGCGCACCTTGATGGGCACGGCCACGCCCTGCGGATAGACCACCAGCAGCGGCCTTGGCACCGCCTGGTATTCGGGCAGGATCTGCACGAGCCTTCCGGACTTGATTTCGTCGGCGATGCAATAGGCCGGCAGCAACCCGATGCCGAGATGCGACAGCACCGCCTGTTTCAGCGACAGGCTGCTGTTCGACATATAGGGCCCGTCGACCTTCACCGAGACTTCGCCTCCGGGACCGGTGAGCGTCCAGTGCCGGTCGTTTTCATTGGCCGCCGTATGGATGAGGCATGGCGCATCAGCCAGTTGCGCGAGATTCTGCGGCGCGCCCATGCGGGCGATATAGTCCGGCGAGGCGCACATCACGTGCTGGATGGTGCCGATGCGGCGAGCGATGACGGATGAATCGTTGATGCCGACGGTGCGGATCGCGACGTCCTGCCCGCCATCGACGAAATCATACGCACGAAACGTGAAATCGCCGAGCGTCAGTGCAATCTTGATCTTCGGCTGGGCGATGGCGAAATCGATCAGCGCATCGCCGAACTGCGCGAGGCCGAACGATTTTGGCGCAGTGACACGCAGCGTCCCGATCGGCACGCCCCGCCCCTGCGACAGCTCGCGCTCCGCCGCCTCCACATCATACAGCACCTTCTCGCAGGACTGCAGATAGACGGAGCCTTCCTCGGTGAGATTCAGGCCGCGCGTGGAGCGGTTGAAGAGGGTCACGCCCAGGCGCTGTTCGAGGTGGGCGATATGGCGCGTCACCAGCGAGCGGGAAATGCCGAGCTGGCTGGCGGCCCGGGTGAAACTCCTGGAATGGCCGGCGCGGACAAATGTTTTCATCACCGCAAAGCGATCCATCGGGCACCTTGTTGAATTCTACGCAACAGAGAGTTTCCAGATTGAGGCTTCCGAAAGCCGGCCGTCAATCAAAAGATGCCGCCCGCTAACAAGCGGCAGGACAAGCGGGGAGTCGAAATGCCGAATTTTCGAAGCGTGACACGCACCGCGATCGGCCTCGCAACACTCATTCTGATGACCCCGGAGACCTCAGCCCAGCCCGCCTACCCCACCAAACCGGTCAAACTGCTGGTTCCCGCCGCCCCCGGCGGCAATCCGGACATTCTCGCCCGCGTCCTGGCGCAGAAACTCACGACCGCGCTCGGCAACAGTTTCTTCGTCGAAAACCTGCCGGGCGCTGGTGGCGTCGTGGCCGCACAGGCCACCGCCAAGGCGCCGCCTGATGGCTACGTCCTGTTTCTGGGCGATTCCGGCTCGCTGGCAATCAGCCCGGCGATCACGCCCAGCCTGACCTACAATCCGCTGAAGGATTTTACGCCGATCAGCGCGCTTGCCAGCGTGCCGACCGTGCTGGTGATCAATCCCGAACTGGGCATCAAGGATCTCGCCGGGTTCATCTCCGCGGCGAGACAGTCGCCTCGCAAGATCAACTACGGATCGCCGGGGATCGGCTCGATCCATCATCTGACCATGGCGGTGTTCGCCGCGCAGATGAAGATCGAACTCGAACACGTGGCCTATCGCGGCGGAACCCCCATGGTCGATGCACTGCTGCGCCGCGAGGTGCAGGCGGGCTGGTCGGGCATTCCCAATGTGATGGAGCCGATGCGGCTTGGCACATTGCAAGCCATCGCTGTGAGCACCGCAAAGCGGCAGCCCGCCACCCCCGACGTTCCGACACTCGCGGAACTCGGCTACGGCAATTTCGACATCGCCACCATGATCGGCCTGCTCGGCCCGGCGGGGCTCTCAAGACCGATCGTCGACAAATTGCAGGGCGCGGTAGCCGTCGTGCTGCGCGACCCCGACATGATCTCGCGGCTGGATTCGCTTGGCATGACCATCGGAGACCAGGGCAGCGAAGAATACGCAAAATACATGAAGGCCGATGTGGAGAAATACGCCCAGGCCGCGCGCGACGCGGGGCTTAGCAAGTGACTCGGCAACCAACTCGGCAATCAACTCGGCAATCAACTCGGCAAGCAATCCAAAAGGAGTAGATGGTGACACAGCAAACGCATGATTTCGATAAACTCCGCGTCGATCAGGTCGGCAGCCTCGTACCGCCGGAAGCGCTGAAACAGGCCTACCGCGAGCAGGCCCATGGCAGAGTCAGCGACGCCCAGCTCAAGGCGCTGCAGGACAAGGCGGTCAGCGACAGCATCCGCAAGCAGCAGGACATCGGCCTGCCGATCCTCACCGACGGGGAATTCCGGCGCCGCAATTTCCAGGACAGTTTCTCCCGCGCCGTGTCGGGCTATGACGTGCCCGAGAACGTCGACGCCCTGACGGACTATCGTGAGGTCGCCAATCCCTTCGCACGCACAGAACAGAAGTTCGATCTCGTCGGCCCCGCCGTGCGGACGCGCAGACCCGCGACATCGCGGCTCAAATTGCAGCGCAATGTCATTCTTGACGAATACGAGGCGATCGAAGCGCTCAACCCGAAGACACCGGTCAAGATCAGCCTGATCGGACCTGATCGCATCTCGCAGCGCTTCGCCTGGGAGAAGTCGCAGGACGTCTACGCCGACCTCGATGCCTTCATCGCCGACGTTGTCGCCATCGAGCGGGAAATGATCGCCGGTCTCGTCAAGGCCGGCTGCAAATACATCCATATCGATGCGCCGGGCTTCACCGCCTATATGGACGAAGTCTCGATGGAGCGCATGCGCTCTCGCGGCGAGGATCCGCAGAAGAATCTCGCCCGCGCCATCAAGGCCGAGAATGACCTGATCGAAGGTTTCGACGGCGTCACCTTCGGCCTGCATCTCTGCCGCGGCAACAGCCGCTCCGTCGATCCCAAGACCGGCGAGCTGCTGGCGCAGTGGCACCGCGAAGGCCATTACGATACCATCGCCGAACAGCTCTTCACCTCCTTCAAGCACCAGCGCCTGCTGCTCGAATACGACAGCCCGCGCGCCGGCAGCTTCGCGCCGCTGCGCTTTGTTCCGAAAGACAAGATCGCGGTTCTGGGCCTCGTCACCACCAAGTCCAACGAGGTCGAGACCAGGGACGCCCTCAAGCGCCGCATCGACGAGGCCTCGGCCTACATGCCGGTCGAGCGCATGGCGATCAGCCCGCAATGCGGCTTCAGCAGCGACCTCGAACTGGCGCAACTGCCGGAAGACGTGCAGTGGAAGAAGTTCGACGTCCTGATGAAGACGGCGGAAGACGTGTGGGGAAAGAACTGAAACATGGTGCGCAAACCCTTCTCCCGCTCCGCGGGAGAAGGTGGCCCTTGCGCAGCAAGGGTCGGATGAGGGATAAATTAAAAACTCTTATCCGGCCCTCTAGAACCAGATCCTCCGTTTGAAGAACATCCTGTTTGTCTGCAGTCAGAACCGGCTCAGAAGCCCTACGGCGGAACAGATATTTTCCACGCACCCCAACATTGAAGTTGCTTCGGCCGGAACCAACAATGATGCCGAAACACCGCTCACGTCCGAACTCGTCGAATGGGCGGACATCATTTTCGTGATGGAAAAGAATCACCGAACCAAGCTGCAGACGCGGTTCCGCTCGCTCCTGAAATCCAAACGTATCGTCTGTCTCGATATTCCGGATAACTATGAATTTATGGAGCCAGCGTTGGTCGCTTTGCTGAAGAGCAAGCTGGCGCGGTTTCTTCCATAAGCAAGCACCCTCATCCGACCCTTGCTGCGCAAGGGCCACCTTCTCCCACTAAAGCGGGTGAAGGGCAAGAGCGCTCTACACCGGAAACTGCTTCTCCGCCCAGGCCGGCACCGCCTCGATCAATCCGCCGAGATTGCCCGACGTCAGGAACAGCACGGCGGCCTTGTCGTCCACGCTTCTGCCGATGGCCTCCACGGCAGCTTCGCGCTCGTTGATCGCCTCCACATCGAAGCCGGCCCCGCGGATATGCGCGACGATGTCGGCCTGCGTTACCTGCTCGTGAGTGCCGGCGCCCTGCTCCGCCGGATGCCAGACGAAGGTCTTCGCCGCCCCCTCGAACACATCGTCGTACCAGTGCATGGTGGCGCGGTTGCGCCAGCTGAACGTATGCGGTTCGAAGACCACGGTCAGCTTGCGGTCACCGAAATGCTGCTTCATCGCGGCGATGGCGCTTTTCGCCTTGTCGTAGGAGGAGCCGAAGCCCTCGAAGATCGGAATGCGGGTCTTGTCGGATTTGCGATCCAGCCGCCGCTTGATGCCCTTGAAGGAGGCCATGGCGGAGGCGAATTGCTGCACGCTCAAAAAGCCCTGTCCGATCAGGAAGGCGCCGACGCCCAGCATGTTCTCGATATTGTGGATGCCGAGCTGTCCGGTCTCGATGCGCGCCACCTCGCGGTCGCCCTCGACCATGGCAAAGCGCGTGCGCTCGCCCCAGACGATGTCGCGCACCTGCCAGTCACCGCGCGAAATGCCATAGGTGATGACCGGCCGCTTGACGCTGGCGAGAAACCGCCCGCTGAGCTCGCCGCTGGTCGAAGCGAGCACCTTGCCTTTCGCATCGACCATGTCGATGAGCTGGGTGAACGGCGCCAGATAGCTCTCGATGGTCGGAAACACGTTCACATGGTCATGCGCCAGCGGCGTCAGCAGAACATGCGAAGGATGATAGTGCAGGAATTTCGAACGATCGTCCGTGTTCGACGACGGATATTCATCGCCCTCCAGCAGGAACAGGTCGCCCTTGCCCGCATGCGCCGCCATCGGCGGCGACAGCGGCACCGCGCCGATCATGAACGACGGATCGAGACCGGCCTCCAGCAGCGCGTGGGCCAGCAGCGACACGCTGGTCGTCTTGCCGAACGAGCCCGCGGCGACGACCGCCGTCTTGCCCTCTGACAGGTGGCCCAGCACTTCGGCGAAGGACATGATCTTCGCGCCGCTGTCCTCGGCAGCCCGCACCTCGTCATTGGTGGCGCGCACCAGTTTCGCGTTCTTGCCAATGACGATGAGATCGGCGTCGGGCGGAATATTCGCCGCCGCATAGGGCGTGCGATAATCGAGGCCGTCGCGTTTCAGCACGTCGGAGATCGGCGGATACACCGCCTCGTCCGAGCCCGTGACCGCAAGTCCATTGTCACGCAGCAGTTTCGCGGTCGCGCTCATGCCGACGCCGCCAATGCCGATGACATGCGCCTTGCGATAGGGAAATCCGCTCAATGCCCGCTCCAACCGATGAAAGACGCGCCGAATCGGCGCAGATAATCAACATATCAGAGGAGAAGACGCATGATGTTTGACGATTGCCAAAAGAAGCCCTCTCCTGAGGAGCGCCTGAAAGGCGCGTCTCGAAGGACGAGGCGTCAGGCCGCGATGTCTCGGCGCTCGAATTGCGCATCGTCGTCTGTCGTGCAGAGCCTTATTTTTGTCCTCGCCTGACGCCCCCGTCCTTCAAGACGCCTTCTACGCAGGCTCCTCAGATTTTGTGACTTTATTAGAAATATCGCTTTTCGGTGCCGCATAAGTGTTTGATTTGACTCATGTCGCACAAGGCCAAAATCAATAAAGTCACAGCCTTTCAGGATGAGGGCTTCTGGCGAGATTTCCTTTTTTACTTCAGCCGATCCTGGACTTTCGCCACGCCGGCACGCGCGCAGGTCGTATCGATACTGGCGCCCGGCCCGCCGCCGACGCCGACCGCGCCGATCGCCTCATTGCCGGCCTTGATGATCACCCCGCCCTGCGCCATCACCACATTCGGCAACCGCGTCTGCAGGTTGCTGACCTGGCCTTTGGTCCGCTCGACGAGATCGATCGTGTCGGTCCGATAGGTCGCGGCCGTATAGGCCTTCATGTAGGAGCTGTCGAAGGTGTGGATGGAAGCCCCATCGCCCCGCAGCACCGCCTGACGCACGCCGTCGATGTCGATGACGACGGCCGTCACCGCATGGCCCATCTTGGCGCAGGCCTCTACTGCGCCGGCAACGATTTCATTTGCAAGCACCGCGGGGATGCGATGCGCTGTGACAAGTCCCTGCGCACGCGCTGTTGCTGCACCGGACACAGGCGCGGCCATTGCCACGACCGCAAGCGCGATCACCTTCGATCTCATCATGATGTTTCCCCTCGTCGCGCCCCTCGCGCGTGCAGACAGCCTGCGCAATCGGCGCAGTCGCAGCAATCGGCAGAGCAATCAACTTTTCGAGGGTAGAAATGAAGCGACCCGAACGGGGGCCTGATTCCCCGTCCGGGTCTGGTCAAATTCGATCGAGGGGACCTCATCTGACCTGACGCAACATAACACCGGAATGTGACGGCGCATCGGCCAAATTGAGTCTCGGTTGATGGGATAAAATGCCGCAAACATTGGCATTTTTCCTTCCAAAGCCACGCCCGATCTTTAGCTAAACAGGAGGGATGGAATAGGTCGCGGTCGCGTGCGCAACCGGTTCGGCGTTGTTTTCACTGCGCATCCAGACCTCGCCGACCGCCAGTCTGCGGCCAAGCTTCATCAGCTTCGCCTCGCCGATCAGGTCCACCGGCCTCGGCTTGCGCAGAAAATTGATATTTAGATTGGTCGTCACCGACAGGGCGCCCGGGCTCAGATTGGCCCGCTCCGGATCGTCCCCGACCCCGATTTCCCCCAGGATCGCCATGTAGATCGCCAGGTCGGCAAGCGTGAACATGGCTGGTCCGGAAATGGTGCCACCCGGCCGCAGGTGACGCTCGCCATAAACCAGGCGCAGGACGGCGGACCCATGACCGACGCTTTCAAGCCGGAATGCCGAGCCGATACCGACCTGGGGAAAGTGACGGGCGATGAAAGCATTGAGCTGCGCCAGGTTCATTCCACCGCTTTGCATGATCCGCCTGTCCTGTTCACCCCGATCCCTTGCACTCCTCGATTACTCCGGCGTGCCGCTTTCGCCAATGGCATCCCCGTACTAGATTGCTGCCAGCCCATCGAAGCCTTGAAGGACTCAATTGAGCATCTCATCTCCGGTTGTAGATCTCGCGCCCACGCTTCGCCGCCGCAACGAGGGTCCGGTGGCAGTGCTGACCTTGTGTGATGCGAAGCGTCGCAATGCCCTTTCGCTTGCAACCATCACCGCCCTTCAGATGGCACTGGACGGCATCTCAGAGGACGCCGGTATCCGCGCCGTCGTGATCGAAGCCGAGGGTCCGGCTTTCAGCGCCGGCCATGATCTCAAGGAACTCACTGCCCATCGCGGCGACGCCGACGACGGCCGTGCTTTCTTCACGAAGACATTCGCCGATTGCGCGGCAATGATGCAGGCCATCACCGCCCTGCCGCAGCCTGTCATCGCCGCGGTCGAAGGTGTCGCCACAGCAGCGGGCTGCCAGCTCGTCGCGGCCTGCGATCTGGCCGTCGCCGGAGAAGACGCGCAATTCGCCACGCCCGGCGTCAACATCGGCCTGTTCTGCTCCACGCCCATGGTCGCCCTATCGCGCAATGTGCCACGCAAGCACGCCATGGAGCTGCTGCTGACCGGCGATCTCACCGACGCGCAGGAGGCGGCGCGCATCGGCCTCGTCAACCGCGTCGTCGCGCAAGGACAGGCATTGGCAACCGCCCTTGATTACGGCCGCAAGATCGCCGCCAAGCCCGCCTCCACCATCAGCCTCGGCAAGCGCGCCTTCGTGCAGCAGCTCGAAATGCCACTGGCGGAGGCCTATGCCTTCACCACCCGCGTCATCGTCGAGAACATGCTGCACCCGGATGCCGCGGAAGGCATCTGCGCCTTCATCGAGAAGCGCCCGCCGGGCTGGAGCAAGCCGTGATGCGTAACGCCTGGCACTCGTTGTCGTTCGGCGGCGCGTTGCTCGCGCTCAGCAGTCTACCTGCGGCCGCGCAAGCGCCCCGTCCCTATCAGCAGGTGCCCGTCACCTATGATCGCAGCGCCGCCAATGATCCGGCTTTGATCGAGCTTGTCGCCAAACTCAAGGAAGGCGTCGGCAACAGCAATCTCGATCCCGTCTTCGCGGCACTCGCCGCCAATGTCGCCGTCATCTCCTGCCCGGCCGATCCGCTCGCGGTCTGCGCGCCGGGCAAGCGCGGCGTCCGCCAGACACCGCAATCGCTGACGCCGGCCGAACGTCTGCGCCAGGGCCTGTGTTGCGGCGACATGCCGAAAGCCGAAATCACCGAGGCGGTCCGCGTCGAAACCGTCACCGGCCAGTTGGCCGCGGCGCTCGAAGCTGACGCCATCGGTGCGCATCCCGATGTCCCGGGCCTCGCCTGCCTGCCGGCCTGGCCGATCTTCGACCGCGCCAAGGCAGTCGCCGCCGTGCGCGCCGCCGGCATCGAACGTGAGAACCTGCGCGTCACCACGGAAGACATCATCCTGCGTACCAGGCCGGCCGAAGACGCGCCGGAAGCCGCCCGCCTGCCCACCGGCCAGATTGCACCGTTCATGACCGATCTCGCCGAGAACGTGCCCGATGGATGGTACGCTATCGCCTTGCCCAAGGGTGGCATGGGCTATTCCAATCAGGTCGGCCTCAACGAATTGACGCCGTCAGGACTTTGCTTCGCCCGCGAAGGGGGCGCCTGGAAGATCGCGCTCGTCGTCATGCGCGACTGATGTCTAGTCAATCTTGATCATGGACAGCCGGGTCGCCGTCAGGTTGGCGGCTGTGCCGGGTCCGTTGACCATGCTGAAAAGAGCGGCCTGCTCCTCATAGACGCTGCTGCCCGGGTTGCAATCGACCGGGATTATGACCTTGAAGCCGCGCACCGTGGCGCCGGTTGCTGTGTGCAGCGAGACGCCGAACGCCGTGGTTCCGCAGATAATGATCGTCTCGATCTTCTTGTCCTTGAGATACTGTTCGAGATCGGTATTCTGGAACTTGTTCACGGTCGCCTTCACGACATGCTCGCCCGGCATCGGTTTGACGGGTGGAAGAATGGTTTCCGGCGAGCCGCGGCCGGTATTGGTGTAGGCAACGAGCATCTTCGCATCGCGCGCCTTCTTCGCAAAAGCCGCTATGCCTGGAACGTCGGCAACACAACGCGGCCGATCCTTTTCGTTGCAGGTCGCTGCTTCGATATCGGCGATCAGGAATGCCGTCGACGCTGCCTTCACGGTGACGTCTTTGAGCGCCGGCGGCGGCGGCGCCTTGGCTTGATCCCAATCCTGGACCGTGTCTCCGGCGCTGGCTGCGAAAGAGTTCAGGGCGAGAACCGCGGCGGCAGCCGCAAGCCCGGGAAGAATGCGTTTCATGGGAGCCTCCTAAGTCGGTGCGGGCTCTCTACGCTCGGCCCTGGTTCGGCGGCACCCTATCGGAAACCTATGCCTTCACAAGCCAGGAAGCGTTCAAATTACTTTGACCCCCGATCCTTCAATGAGATAGCTTTTCGCAATGCCACACATGAACCACGACAGCTATCCCGACGATTACATTCGCGACGTGCTGCAATCGGTGAAGACCATCGCCGTCGTCGGCGCCTCCGCCAACGAGGCACGGCCGTCCTATTTTGTCTTCAAATACATGCTCGCCCGCGGCTATCGCATGCTTGCGATCAACCCCGGCCTTGCCGGCCAGACGCTGCTCGGCGCACCCTGCTATGCGGCCTTGAAGGACGTTCCCGAGCCCATCGACATGGTCGATATCTTCCGCAACTCGGAGGCTGCCGGCGCTGTCGTCGACGAGGCTCTGCTGCTCGATCCGCTGCCGAAGGCGATCTGGATGCAGCTCTCGGTGCGCAACGACGAGGCGGCGGCGCGGGCCGAGGCCAAAGGGATCAGGGTTGTCATGAACCGCTGCCCGAAGATCGAATATGGCAGGTTGTCTGGCGAGATCGGCTGGACCGGCGTCAACTCCCGCGTTCTATCCTCGAAAAAGCCGGTCCTGATGCCCGGCTTCCAGAAATTCACAATCGACAGGCGCTGAACCCCACAGAAGCCCTCATCCTGAGAACCTGCACAGCAGGCGTCTCGAAGGACGAGGGCGACAGGCGAGTTCTCATAACCGCTGAGACACTATCATCAGGAGAAAAAGCGCTTCGCAAGCTGCGGCATGACGCCCCCGTCCTTCGAGACACGCCCTACGGGCGTTCCTCAGGACGAGGGCTCTTGAGAGATTGCGCGCTGAGGCCACCGTCCAGAAGGAGAAGTTCACAATCGACATCAGCGGTGCTGACATATATGTCGAAGAACAAAATCAATTTCCCACGGGAGGAATTGCCGGCCTATGTTTGCTCAGGTACCGCCGCTGATCCGGCGCAATACCGCGCTGTTCGCGCTGACCCAATCCTTCACCGGCGCCGGCATGCAATTCGCTTACGGGTTCGGTCCGCTCATGGTGATGGAGCTAACCGGTTCCGCCAGCCTCGCGGGCCTGTCGGTCGGGTTGATCGGCATCAGCCGGTTCCTGGTCGCTTACCCCGCCGGCAAGATCACTGATGCCTACGGCCGCAAGCCCGGCATCCACCTCGGGCTCGCCCTCGCGCTTGTCGGAACGCTCACCCTGTTCACCGCGATGCGCGTGCAAAGCATCTGGGTCTTCGTCGTCGGCCTGTTGTTCTTCGGCATGGGCATGAATGCCGCGCAGCAATTGCGCATCGCCGCCGCTGACATGTACCCACCAAAATTCAGGGCGCAGGCGCTGGGCTTCGTAGCGCTGGGCTCCCTCGTCGGCCTGATCATCGGACCGATCATGATCCACTATGCGGAGATCCTCGGGCCACGCCTCGGGCAGGATCCGCTCGGCCTGCCCTGGCTGATGCTGCCTATTCTCATTGTCGGCGGCATGGGCCTCGCCGCGCTCGTACATCCCGATCCCAAGGAGATCGGCATGAACCTGCAGAAATATTATCCGGACTATGTGCCGGCCCCCAGGGCTGACGGCACCAATGCAGACAGGCCGAAAACGGATTTCAGCGCGCGGGATCTCCTGGGCAACAGCCGCCTGCGTCTCGCCATCATCTCGAACTCCGCCGCCAACGGCAATATGTCGATCGTGATGGTGCTGACGTCGCTGGTGCTGCATCATCACGGCCATTCGCTCAGCGCCATCGCCTTTTCGCACATGTTCCATTCGGCCGGCATGTTCGGCTTCACCATTCCGCTCGGCCGCCTTGCCGATCGTCTTGGCCGCGAGCGCGTGATGTTTCCCGGCGTCGCGACCACCATCGTCGGCGCCATGCTGCTGGCGCTGACCTCGCACTGGTGGTCGGTGACGCTCGGCACCTTTCTCGTCGGCATCGGCTGGGCGGCGGCGAACGTCGCAGCGACCGCGCTGATCGCCGATCATGCACCTGCCGAACATCGCGGCCGCGCCATCGGCGTCAACGACAGTTTCGCCGGCGCCACAAGTGTTTTCGCAGCCTTGGTGACCGGCCCGCTCATCGACTGGAGCGGCCTGCCGGCGACCGGCTTGACCGCGGTGCTGCTCGCCGCCGTGCCGTTCGTGCTGCTGACTTTGCAACGCAGAACAGCGGCGGCACAGGGTTGAGCGCGCGAGCGCTTTACCATTGCCCGGTTTCTACATAGTCTGAAATCCAACGAGCAAGAACGAAGCGTCTAGGGATGAGGACATCATGTTCAACTTCATGCGAACGCGTGCAGTATCGAGACCTTTGGCATACACGCTCGCGGGCTGCGTGGCGGCATTATCGACCACGGTTCTGGCGCAGCCCGCCGAGACCATCAACAAGCAGATCGTCGTTTATGTTGCGGGAACCGCCGGTGGCGGCATCGATCTCTACGCGCGATTTCTGGCTCGCTACTTCGGCAAGCATATTCCCGGCAATCCCACCGTTGTCGTCCAGGACATGCCCGGCGCCGGCGGCATCCGCGCCGCCAACTTCATCGCCCAGGCCGCCGCGCGTGACGGCACGGCGATCGGTACGTTTCCCGGCGGCCCTTTGATCGAACCGCTCGTCGGCGCCCGCACCGTCGACTACGACATGAGCAAGTTCAACTGGATCGGCGCGATCAGCCGCGATGTCTCGGTCTGTTTCGCGCTGGGCAAGACACCGTTCAAGACCGTCGACGATGCCAAGGCACGGGAGATGGTGATCGCCGGCACCGGCGCGGGATCGGAAACCGACACCCTGCCGCTGGTCTTGAACGAAACTTTGGGCACCAAATTCAGGGTCATCACCGGCTATCTCGGATCGAAAGAGACACTGCTGGCCATGGAGAATGGCGAGGTCCATGGACGCTGCGGCATGACCTATTCTTCGTTGCGCGTCTCCAAGCCGGATTGGATCCGCGACAAGCAGGTCAATATCCTGGTTCAACTGGGACGCCAGAAAAGCAAAGACCTGCCCAACGTTCCGCTGATCACCGATCTGCTGTCGAAGACTGAAGACAAACAGCTCTTCGATCTTCTGACGGTCGGCACAGTGGTGGGCCGTCCCTTTGCCTTGCCGCCGGGAACGCCGGCAAGCCTCGTGACCATGCTGCGGCGCGCCTTCGACGCCACGGTGGTCGATCCAGATTTCCTTGCCGAAGGACAGAAGACCAATTCGGAAATCAGTCCGAGCACGGGCGAAGACGTTCAACGCATCATCGCTGAAGCCTACGCCACACCCAAGGCTGTCGTAGACCGCGCGAAGGCTTTGCTCGCCCCGGCGGCGAAGTGAGAACGCGGACTCCTTCTCCCGTTTCTTCAACGGGAGAAGGTGCCCTCGCAGCGCGAGGGGCGGATGAGGGCGGTGAGCTTCTAACTCTAGCCTTCCTTCGCCATCACGAAATCATAGGTGATGGTGACGAAAGGCCCGTTCATCGGCGTGCCGTCCGGGGCCGTGCCGGGGCCGTGCTGCTTGTACTCGCGGATGAGCGATTCCTTGACGCCGAACACCGCATCGGAATCGATGTACTTGTCGGTCGGGTCGAAGATATGCGTCACCAGCCGGCGATGGCCCGGTGCCGTGAAGATGAAATGCAGATGCGCCGGCCGCATCGGATGACGGCCCTGCCCGCGCAGCATTTCGCCAACAGGTCCATCGGTCGGCACCGGATAGCAGGTCGGCTTGATCGACCAGAACCAGTACCTGCCGTCCTTGTCGGTGTGGAAGCGGCCGCGCCCGCCAGGGCCGCCGAGCTTCTCCATCTGCTGCACGTCGTAGAAGCCGTCATCGTCGGAATGCCAGACGTCCATCTGCGCATTGGCGAGCGGCGTGCCGTCTTCCGAACGGAGCGTGCCGTAGATATAGGCCGGCTCGCCCTTCATGTTGCCGTGGATGTCGTCACCCATCTTGCAGTCGGGCATTTGCGCCGTCCAGAACGGACCGAGCACGGTCGATTGCGTGATGTCGCCATGCACCGGATGATTGATGGAATCGACCAGCGTCGACACGCCGAGCGTGTCCGACAGCAGGACGAATTCCTGCCGAACGTTATCGCAGATCTGGCCGGTGCGGGTGAGGAAGTCGATCGCATAACCCCACTCTTCTTCCGTCGGGCGGACGTCGCGGACGAAATCATGCAGATGCTTCACCAGCGAGGTGCAGACTTCCTTGACCCGCGGATTGGGCGCGTTGGCGAAACGCTCGATGACCGCCGGCGTAATGCTGTTTTCGTCGAGTTCACGCATATGCGTTTATCCCTCTATCGTTCAATCACTCGAATTAATCATGCCCCCAGGCGAGCGGTTTGCCCGCGAGCCAGTCCGCGCCGGCCGCATAAAGCGCTTCCACTCTTTCCCCTTTCAGGCCCGGCATGTTCTTCTTCACCGGAAAGCCGATCTGCGCCTGGATATAAGCGAGATGGCGATAGCCCTCGGGGAAGGAAGCCAGAAGCTTTTCGTCGAGCGGCACCGTCTCGCCAGCGCGCACCGGATCCATGCGATCCTTCTCATAGATCGGCTGACGCAGAACAAAACCCCACTTGCCGTCGCGCTTCTCCAGAAAATCATAGAAGCGGCCACTGCACACCACGTCGACCTCGATGCCGTGCACCTTGTCGCGCTGGGAGATGTGCATCTTCGTTTCGGAAATGGCACGATTGCCCTTGATCTCCGACGTATGCGCGCCCTGAAAATGCAGGATGCTGACGCCCTTCGCCCAGGCTTCCTTGTTCATGGCGATGAACTGATCGCCGGTGCCCTGCGTCCATGTCGCCAGCATCTTGCCTTCCGGATGCCAGACGGTGCGGAACTTCTCCCAATAGCCGGCATCGCGCCAGATGACCCAGTTGTCCACCAGTTGGCGAACGGCGAGACGGTCGAGCAAGTCCTGATCCATAACTAATCCTGTTCTAAGTTGTCAGTCTAAAGCCGCGCCGCGCTGGCGATCACATCCGCTGTGATGCCGGGATCGGTCAGCGCCACCACATGGTCGTGCGGAATGCGATGAACGGCGGCGAATTGCGGATCCTTGCTCGCGCGGTCGTGGAAGGATGAGAAGGTGGACGCCGGATTGGCGTCGCACCAGATGTAGACGTAGTTGACGCCTTGCGGCCGCTCGATGAAGCCCTTCACGCCCTGCGTCATCGTCTTCGCCGGATGCGGGCCGACGCGCGCTGCACAAAAATCCAGTATCTCCCTATCGGTCACGTTCCAGCGTTGCGCCAGATCGGGCGGCGGCACCGGTTGTCCCGACTTCGCCAGCTCGCGGGCGGCCCCACCCACCGTGCTGGCGACGAAATCAGCCAATGCCTCCCCATCCTTCGGATCGAAGGCATCGAAATAGACGAGCGTGCGGATACGATCCTTGATGCGCGTCAAAACACCGTTGGCGACCATGCCGCCATAGCTCCAGCCGACCAGGGTGACGTCACGCAGATCTTCCATCTCGATATGGCTGACGATGTCCTCCACATGGGTCACGAGATCGACATCGGGGCCAAGCTGATGACGGCGCTCGCCCAGGCCCGTCATCGTCGGCGCCGTCACCTCGAAGCCCTGCGCGCGCAACAGCCGCGCCACGTCGCGCCAGACCCAGCCGCCGAACCAGGCGCCATGCACCAGCACGATCGGGCCGGCATTCTGCTTGCTGTCTGCCAATCCGTCCTCCACCCGAAATTCCCCGCTGCGGTCTCCCCCGTCTGGAGCCAGCGGTCAAGAGGCCAGAATCTCTCGGCGTTGAAGTGCTATCCTGCCACCTCCGCGACGTCATGCCCGCGCTTGTCGCGGGCACCCACGCCGTGGTGCGCTGCCGGGCCTCACAAGAGTGCCCTCGAGCTTGTTCTGCAACAGTGACGCAGCTTCACCGCGTGGGTACCCGGCACAAGGCCGGGCATGACGTGGTACAGGACGAAACGCTTCGGCCTCACCCCCCCTCACCTGAAAATATCGTTGTAAATCTTGCCCCACACCGGCAGCGCCTGGTCAAGCTCGTCGGGCGTCAGATAGCGGGCACGAAACGTCTTGCCGTCGGGCCGCAGGCTTGCATCGCGTGGCGGTACATTGGGATCGACCGGCATGTAGTCGGCGTCGCGAAACGCCTTCTGGCCCTCTTCCGAGACGATGTAGTCGACCAGCAGCTTGCCGGCATTGGGATGCGGCGCGTTTTTCGGCAGCGAGAACACGCTCAGCGCGACCAGCGCCGGCTGCATCATGATCCAGTCCGACGGCGCGCCCTGCGCCTTGCTGATCACGGTGTGATTATTGAAAATCTGCAGGGCGATGGAATACTCGCCGGCGATCACCTGATCGAGCACCTGCCGGGCCGCCAGCGGAATGCCGGCGATGCGCTGGCCGGCCAGCTTGCGCAGATAATCCATGCCCTTTTCCTCGCCCATCTCCCCAAGCACGAGGCCGATGAAGCCCGGCCCCGAGGCGGGAGAGACATTCGAGCTCCATGCCATCTTGCCGCGCCATTTCGGATCGAGCAGATCGGCGAATGTCTTCGGCTCGGTGCCCTTGGGCACCAGATCAGTGTTGAAGCCCGGCGTCAGCACATAGAGGTTCGAGGCGGTCCAGAACCCTTTCGGGTCGTAGAATTCCTTCGGCAGGCGTTTGGCGCTGTCGGGCGTGAAACTCGTCAGCATGCCATCCTTTTCCAGTTGCGGCGCGCCGAAACTGTCGAACACATCGACCATCACCCGCCCGGCCTTGGCCTCGTTCTGGATACGTAAAATAGTTTCGCCCGCATTGGCGCGGACATACTCGACCTTGATGCCGTATTTTTTCTCGAAGGCTTCCGCCACCGGCCGCGCAAACTGGTTGACGATGAGCGCCGTGTACCAGGCGACACTGCCCTCCTTTTTCGCCGCGTCGATCAAGGCCTGATCGGCGGCGCGGGCCATGCCGGAACCGAAGGCCAGCAGCGCCAGCGCACCACCCATCACCTGTCGCAGAATCATCGTCTTCTCCCCTGATTGCACGGACGCGCGCCGCGCTTGCCCACCAACCTTACAGATGCAGGAGCTATGGGGAAACCGGCCTTTCGCCCTTCATGTTACCGCGCTAGGCTTGTTCAGATCCCGTTGACGCCGACAGCAAAGTTCGCCAAGTTCTCTAAATAGAACATATTGTTCTTTATAAAGACCAACTCAGCGAGGACCCATGACCGAAACCAGCATCCCCGGATTTTCGACCCTCGCCATCCATGCCGGTGCCCAGCCCGATCCCGCGACCGGCGCGCGCGCCACGCCGATCTACCAGACGACATCTTTCGTTTTCGACGATGTCGACCATGCCGCTTCGCTGTTCGGCCTGCAGGCGTTCGGCAATATCTATTCACGCATCACCAATCCGACCAACGCGGTGCTCGAGGAGCGCATGGCGGCGCTTGAAGGCGGCACCGCGGCACTGGCGGTCGCTTCCGGCCATGCGGCCGAATTCCTCATCTTCCATGCGCTGATGCAGCCAGGCGATGAAATCATCGCCGCCAACAAGCTCTACGGCGGCTCGATCAACCAGCTCAATCACTCGTGGAAGAATTTCGGCTGGACGGTGAAATGGGCGGACCCGGATGACCTCGCCACCTTCGAAGCGGCGATCAGCCCGCGCACCAAGGGCATTTTCATCGAGTCCATCGCCAACCCAGGCGGCGTCATCTGCGATATCGAGGCCATTGCCGCCATCGCCAAGCGCGCCAAGGTGCCGCTGATCGTCGACAACACCCTGGCCTCGCCCTATCTGATCCGGCCGTTCGAACATGGCGCCGATATCGTCGTGCATTCGGCCACAAAGTTCCTGGGCGGTCACGGCAATTCCATCGCCGGCGTCATCGTCGATGGCGGTTCGTTCGACTGGCTGGCCGACGATCGCTACCCGATGATGTCGGCGCCGCGCCCCGAATACAACAATATGGTTCTCGGTGAGACGTTCGGTAATTTCGCCTTCGCCATCGCCTGCCGCGTGCTCGGCCTGCGCGATCTGGGCCCCGCCCTGTCGCCGTTCAACGCCTTCATGGTGCTGACCGGCATCGAGACTCTGCCGCTGCGCATGCAGCGCCATTGCGAGAATACACAGAAAGTCGCCGAGTATCTTTCAGCTCACCCGGCGGTGAACTGGGTCAGCTATCCGGGACTGAAAGGAGACCGCTATTACGAACTCGGCCAGAAATATTGCCCCAGGGGCTCCGGCGCCGTGTTCACCTTCGGCCTCAAGGGCGGCTATGACGCGGGCATCGCGCTGGTGAGCCGGCTGCAACTGTTTTCCCACCTCGCCAATGTCGGCGACACGAGATCGCTGGTCATTCATCCCGCCTCGACCACCCATCGCCAGTTGAGTGACGCCGACAAGGCTGCGGCCGGCGCCGGCCCCGACGTGGTGCGCCTGTCGGTCGGCATCGAGGATATAGCCGATATCATCGCCGACCTCGATCAAGCGCTCGCCGTCGTCTGACCCAAACAGAAGCGAGATGCACTCATGGCCATTCTGATCGCAGGTCTCGTTATCTTCCTCGGCATCCACACGCTGACGACCCTGCGCGAGACCCGCGCCGGGCTCATCTCCCGCCTCGGCGAAGGCCCCTACAAGGGCCTTTATTCGCTGGTGGCGGGCCTCGGCCTCGTCCTGATCATCTGGGGCTTCGGCAGCTATCGCAGCGGCGGCTATATTCCGGTTTGGAATCCGCCGGTCTGGACCAGGCATGTGGCGATGCCGCTCGTCTGGCTCGCCTTCATTGCGCTTGCCGCCGCCTATGCGCCGGCCGGCAGGATCAAGGGCCTGCTGCGTCATCCCATGCTGGTTGCTGTGAAACTCTGGGCGCTAGCGCATCTGCTCGCCAACGGGGATCTCGGCTCGATCATCCTGTTCGGTTCGGTGCTCGCCTGGGCCGTGTGGGACCGCATCGCCGTGAAGCGGCGTGGTGACCAGGGCGCACCGCGCGTGACGAGCTTCAACAAAGGTGATGCGATTGCCGTCGTGGTCGGCACGCTCGCCGCCGTTGCCATGGTCTATCTGCATCCGATCGTCATCGGCGTGCCGATTGTGTGATGCATCGCCCTATTTCACGAAGGCATTCGTATAGAATGTATCGACCGGCGCCTCCGCATTGACGACCCCGAGCGAGATGTAGAGCTTCTGCATCGCCGCCAGCACCGCGGGATCCGTCTTCCCAAGCACTTTCTGGCCCTTGTACGTCCGCTCGATGTAATTACGGAAGATGCGCCTGACCAACTCCTCCTTGCCGGCGAAAGCCGGCACGGCTTCCACATAGGTCTTTGCCGCAAGGTCCGGATCATCCATTACATATTTCAACCCGCGCAGGCTTGCCTGCACGACAGCGCGCACGAACTCGGGCCGCCTCGCCACCATATCGTCGGAGGCGACGATCGCCTGAGCCGTCGTTGGAATGTAGTCTTTCAAGGGCATCGCGAACGTCTTGCCGATGCCGTCCTGCACGTTGATCTCCCAGTCCGGCGTGCAGATGCAGGCATCGACAGCGCCCGCAATGACCAGGCCGATGACGCCGGAGGGACCGACGGCCTGGATTTCCGCGTCGTCCTTGCCGATGCCGCGCGACGCGAGTGCGCCGAGCGTCGCGTAGAAATTGGCCTCCTGATAGGACATGACGGAAATCTTCTTGCCGCGCAGGTCTTCGATCTTGCCGATGCCACGATCGATGCGCGCCACAAGCACACCCAGCGCGCCGCCGCCCATCATCGCCACGATCTTGATCGGAATGCCGTTGCCGCGAACGACGATCGGAGCATCGCCAAGCGATAGACCGAAGGGCGCATTGCCGGCGCCGACCTGCTTTGCAATATCGAGGCCGCCGCGCGCGGTTTGAAACTGAACATCAAAGCCGGCCTCGGAAAAATACCCAAGATGCTTGGCAAGCAACAAGGGCGAGAACGCCGGCAATTCGGCGGGCGCAGCGAGGAGAAAGATGACTTTCTCAAGCGCGGAAGCCGGTTTTGACGTGAGAGCAAGCCCGGCAAAAACAAGCGCAGTGGCTTTAAGAAAGAGCGACCGGCGGTTTATACGCTTGAAACCTGACATATGACTCTCCTGTTCGTCGCGACAAAATTCGTTCAGTTGATCCGCCGATCGATAGAAAGCGGTGTTAGGCAGCGCCGCCCGCAACCGTCGTGGGCGCAGCGTTGGGATAAAGCGAACCTTCCGTGGGATTACGCGGCCCGGGCAATCGATGAGCCTGATCAGGAAAGGCCTTTCGATAGGCACTGCGCTCTTTGATGCGCGCGATCCAATCCGTCAGCGCCGGGCGGTCGCTCCACAGGCCGGCCATCATCAGCCATTCCATGCGATCGATCATCGGCGCGCAAGCGATGTCGGCCAGGCTGAATGTATCGCCGGCGAGCCAGGGACCGTTCGCAGCGAGTTCGCGCTCCATGCGATCAAGTGCGGTGTCCGCCTTGTTGCGGGCGTTGATGATGGTCGCCTCGTCGGCCGGCTCGTTGATGGTCTTGAGCCAGTTTGCCGCCCTGTCACGATTGGGATGCATCCGCACCATCTGTTCGATTGTCTCGGCCGGGAGGGAAGCCACGACGGGCTTGATCATCAGCGCATAGCTGGCCGGCCGAATTGCCGGGTGCAGTACGTCGTCCTCGTATTTCACCCAGACGCGCATGCGCGCCCGCGCCAGCGCATCGTGCGGCTTCAGCGGCGGATCAGGAAAAGTGTCATCAATATATTCATTGATGATCGTCGACTCGATAACCGGATTTCCGTCATGCACCAGGGTCGGCACCACGCCGTTCGGATTGAGCGCCAGATATTCCGGCGTCATGTGCTCATAGGCACACAGGTCGATGCGGCGGCTGGTCCATTCAAGGCCCTTCTCATATAAGCAAAACCGGACCTTGGTAGCGCAGACCGAATCCCAATCGTGATAAAGTTCAAGCATCTTATGTTCTCCTTCAGGTGTAGATCAGCATCTATCGATTTCCATAGACGGCGAGCGGTCCACCGTTCGCGCCCGTATGCAGCGCATCGAGCTTTCGGCAGAAATACTCCCAGGTCTGCGCGATATGGCCAGGCGTCACCATCTGGCGGTTGCGCAATTCGCGATCGGTCGCACTCGGCACGACCCAGGCCAGCGGCGCCGATGCCGCGAGCACCGCGACGCGACAGGCACGTTCAAGAAATATGCCGGTACATACTGTTTCGGAGATGGTAGACCCGCAAAACGCGACGCCATGATTAGCAAGGAAGACGACGTCGCCCTGCCCCAAGGCTATGGCAAGATCGCGGCCCGTTTCCTGGTCGTTGACGAGCGCTGCGCTTGTCGCGAACCGGCCGATCGGTTTGAGCTTGTCAGCTTCAAGCGTGTAGGGCTGCAACACATCGGTCGAGCCGGACATCAGGCAGGCATGCAGCGGATGCGTATGGGCGACAACGCTGACGTCGGGCCGCGCCAGGAATATCTCCGAATGGATCGGCCATTCCGAATGCGGGCGCCCGGAGCCCGCCAGCTTGACCCCGCCGAAATCCAGTTCGACGAAATCGTCCGGGCTCACCACCTCGCCAAGACCAATGTCGTTGCGTTTCATCCAGAAGCTGCGGCCGCCAGGATCGCGCCAGGAGAGATGACCTTGCGCAAGATCGCCATGGCCTTCCATTTCAAGAATGCGGCATGCTCGTGCGAGAGTGTCGAGTTCATCGGGAAGCTTCATTGGCAAACACCTCTGCTGGAAGCCGCGCGTTAAATGAACAATCGCCCGCCGTCGCAATTCAGGTTCTGTCCGGAGACGAAGTGGCTGTCTTCGGACGTCAGAAAGATCAGCGGACCGACCAGATCCTCGGGCGTCTGGATTTTTTCGATGCAGCGCTGTTTCGCTTCGCTTTCAAGGTAAGCGGTCGTGGTGTTGGCGCGGTTGGAACTGCTGTCGGTCAGTCCCGGGATCAATGTGTTGACGCAGATCTTGTCGCCGCCGAGCTCGCGCGCCAGCGCGCGCGTAAGGCCCATGACACCCATTTTCGAAGCAACGTAATGCACCAGCCCGTTGCCGCCGACGAAGACGCTGCCTGAGCCGATATTGACGATACGACCGCCGCCTCTCCGACGCATCGAGGGCGCCACGGCCATTGTGCAAAGCCAGATGCCTTTGACGTTGACCGCCATCACGCGGTCGAATTCATCGATCGATATGTCCTCGAAGCCCTTGCGCGTCAGATTGGCGTACATCGCCGCATTGTTCACCAAGATGTCGATGCCACCGAAAGCATCGACCGCAGCCTGCGCCATGGCTGAGGTACTCTGCTGCGAGCTGACATCGACCGTGCAGGCTTCCGCCCGCTTGCCGCTTGCATTGATTTCCCGCGCAACCTCGGCTGCGCCATCGGCATCGATGTCGGCAACGAGCACCGCCGCACCTTCCTGCGCGAGACCCCTGCAATAGGCCGCGCCGATACCGCGCCCTCCTCCCGTTACGACCGCGACACGCCCTTCAAGTCTCATCGCCACGCTCCATCACGCATACCCGCCGGCAACCGCGCCAGTGACAGAATGTTTGCAAATTAGCAATG